>CESD01013175.1_pt1 | contig 13356 bp, 7 predicted proteins | sample 531191 | NCBI WGS metagenome assembly CESD01 (sample SAMEA2622021, study PRJEB7988) | marine metagenome | biome: marine biome (ENVO:00000447); feature: deep chlorophyll maximum layer (ENVO:xxxxxxxx); material: "saline water (ENVO:00002010), including plankton (ENVO:xxxxxxxx)" | depth 188 m
ATGCTTTTAAATCTCTCTATAAAACTAATCATAAGAGAAATAAGATCCGGCTATCTAACTTCTATGTTAGTTTCCTTAACACTCGCAATCACAATTGTTTCAGGAATTTCACTTTTTACTGATCGACTAGAAAAAGCTCTAGATACACAAACTGAAGAATTTCTTGGTGGAAATCTTAAGTTTGAATCAAACACCAAAAAAATAGAACCTTTATTAAAGAAGTTAGACGTAAAAGATTCTAGGTTTATGGAAATGGCTTTATTTGCATCAGTAGTATTCTCTGAAGAAGAGATGCAATTAAGTTCAGTAAAAGCTGTAGATAACTCTTATCCCTTAATAGGTTCTCTCGAATTAAGAAATGCAGAAGGCGTTTATTCAACGAGAAGTAACCCTACTTCAGGAACGATCTGGGTTGATGAGCGTCTCCAAAACTTATTAAAAATAAATTTTGGGGATGAAGTTTATATAGGAGATAAAAGTTTTATCTTTACGGATACTATTACTTACGAACCTGATAGAGCATCAGGTAATTTTTCGTTTGCACCTAAAACTATAATGAATATGGCTGATCTTGAATCAACTCAGATTATCCAACCTGGAAGTCGAGTAGAGTATAACTACTTATTTGCAGGTCCAGAAAATGAAATGCTCTATATCAAAAATTTTCTTGAAGATGCTAAAGAAAGTGGAGATGAGATTGAAATGCTTGGTGAGGACACTAGCTCTCTTGGTAGAGCAATTGATAGATCAGAAAACTTTTTTCTACTTGGAGGGCTCATAGCGGTATTGTTATCTGCTTGCACCATCAGTATAGCCTCACAAAGGTTTACAAGGCGTCATATAAGCTATGTAGCTATTTTGAAGACTTTGGGAATGCAAACCTTACATATCAGATTTTTATATTTTTTAATTTTCTTTTATACAACTGTATTGACTCTAGGTTTTGGGGTTTTCTTTGGTTGGCTACTACAAAATAATTTTATTAATTTAATGTCAGCATATTTTCCCACTGAATTACCTCCTCCTGGATTTTACCCACTTCTAATAACTTGCTTAACGGCTTTTATTTGCCAATTCGGTTTCATATATCCTCATATTTTGAAACTTTTATCTATCTCTCCTATGAGAGTTTTAAAGGATGATATTGGCTTAAATCAAGGATCCTTATCAGTAATCTCTGCAGGATTGCTAGCTTTCTATTTACTTCTTTTCCTATATACCAATCAAGTAACTCTCTCTCTGATAATCTTTCTAGCAGTTATAGTCTTCTCTTTTGTAGGTATCGGATCCATATACTTGCTTCTTGGAAATAAAAATCTTGGCCTGGGAGCCTCAGGCCCACTCAATCTAGCTTTGTCAGAACTCAGAAGGCGTAAATTAGGTAATTCATTTCAAATCTTTGCTTTTACTGTCGCAATAGGATTAAGTTTAATAACTTTCTCAGCAAGCAAAGATTTATTAGGCTCGTGGCAGAATTCCATTCCAGAAGATTCCCCAAATAACTTTGCAATTAATATTACAAAAGAAGATAAAGGGCTAATGGAGTTATTCCTTGAAGAAAACGAAATAAGAGCTTCTTCTTTTTTTCCTGTTGCAAATTCTAGTCTATCTAAACTAGAAAATGATAAAGAAGTTCCAATTGATAGAAATTTTAATATCACGTGGGTAAATGACTTACCTGAACAAAATAAAGTTTTAGAGGGTAATTGGTTTTCTAATAAAAATTTAAATGGAATTTCAATATCAGACGAGATTTCAGAAAGATATAACTTGGGTGTGGGAGATATTGTCCTTCTTAAGCTAGAAAATAAAAATATTAAAACTTTTGTGCAAAGTATAAGAACGGTTAATTGGGATAGTTTTTCTCCGAACTTTTTTGTAATTGGCCACCCTTCTCTATTTGAGGATATTCCATCAACTTACATCACATCCTTTTTCATACCTAAAGAAAAACAAGAAAGCGCTGCTGAACTAATGAGAGAATTTAGAACTGTTTCCGTATTTTCTATTGAAGAATTAATTAAACAGGTTAAAGAAATTATTGATCAAGTAACTAAGGCACTAAATTCTATTTTATTACTAACATGTTTAAGTGCTATTTTTTTAGCTTTATCTGCTCTTCAGGATGGTTTTAGTGTAAGGAAACATCAATCAGCTATTCTCAGAACTTTAGGTGCTTCTAATTCTTTAATTAAAAATTCAGCTCTAATTGAATTTGCAATACTTGGTCTCGTCTCTGGATTTTTAGGTGCCTTAATGTCTTATGCAGGAATTTATTTTATTGAAACTAAAGTATTTGAAACTACAGCTAATTTTTATCCAGAGTTAATAGTATTAGGTCCGATAATAGGTTTCATTATTGTCTCAGGACTTTGTTTTTATTTAATAAATGGTATCGTTAAGAAATCCCCAAAAGAACTGCTGAACTAAAACGAAAAAAACCTGCCATTGAGCAGGTTTTTCTCATCAAATAGAGTGATTAACCTCCAAATCTCTTAGTAAAGGATATACCTCCCATTCTAGGCAAAGTTGGAGTAAGTGATCTTAGGAAACCTTGAGTTTCATCATCGGATGTCATGTTTCTTACACCAATCTTATCTGTTACATTATTAATGAAAAACATAATGTCCATATCACCCTCATTATTTTTCCATGTTGCTTTTAAATCTAACCTTGTGAAAGCTGGAGATATGTCCATTGCTAATCCACTATCATTCCATAGGATCTCATCTGTCCAAGAGAAACCTACTAGATAATCTATAGTTCCTCCAGATACTTCTTGAGTATAATTGGAGTAAAAAGACATCTTGTTTTCAGGAATTCTTTCCATCTTTCTGTTAGTAATAGGAACCTCTCTTTCTTTGATTGTGTAGAGGGATCCTGGAGCGTTGGGGTTATCAACATCAATATTTCCTATATTACCAAATGCATCAACAAGCTCTTTGGAATACCTAGCATCTGTGTAGCTGTAATTGCCTCCAATCAACCAATTAGGTTGAGGCATGTAAATAACCTCTAATTCAAATCCATCTGTCTGGGCTTCTGGGTATGGAATAACAGAAGTGCTTGTTCCACCCAAGAAACTTTGAGCTTGGAATTGGCCATGAATATTCTCATATAAATAGTGATACATAGAAGCATTAATCTGCAAAGTATTATCTAAATGAGAACCTTTATAACCTAATTCTGTAGATTCTACAGTCTCCGAATCATAACTAGGGAAAGCGGAGAAATAACCTAAGTTAAATCCTCCAGCTCTGTGTCCTGTTGTCTGAGATAAATACCAAAGTACATTATCAGTAGGAGAATAGTCGATATTAACTCTATAGTTTGACTCTTCAAACTCTCTTTCCATAGATCTATAAAAAGATCTAGAATATGGAATTCCTTTAAATCTTATAACACCAGTTCCAGTAGGAGTACCATCAGCATTTAATGCTCCCGTGGCTACGTTATAAGCTAAAAGATTTGCAGAAGTTAATTCTACCTCATTGTATTGAACTAAATTTTCTTCAGCGACCTTTTCATCTTCACTATAAGATCCGCCAATAGTAATAGCCCAAGTTTCATTGATTTGATATTCGGTTTGAAAATAAACAGCATAAGCATCGGTTTTATTTTCGGTTTGCCAAACAAACGTTGTTCCAATTGAAGGATCAGGTCCATTCCTAAGTACTGCATTTTCTCCTGACCAAGGTCCTGAAACTATACAAACCTGTGTTAATGCTGGGTCAGCAAAATCAGGTACGCCATACAAACCTAATAAGCTTGCGACACCACAACCGAAATCTCTAGCTGTATAAGGTCCAGCAGTCCCTGCTGAATATGCTGGTACAGTTGGGTTAGTGCCTCCATATACCGCTACGGCAGTTAACATTTTTAAGTAATCAGAAGCATCTGCTCCTGCCACAGCATCTACAGTTGTTCCATAATTGGCTGCATTTGCATATCTCGGATCACCATTTGGATTAAAGAAATCTAAGTCTTGATCAATTTCTTCATGATACTCAAATAAACCACCAACGAAGCTCCAGTTGTCAGTTATATCCCAAAATACTTGAATTTCATTTTGCCAATTTTCATTTTCTTGCATAGCATGGAATTGCTCATCATAAAGAGGGTTTCCAGTTCTATCGTCATCTGTAACCCTTGTATAGAGATAGTCTGTATAGGCACCTATATATTTAAGAGTTAAATTATCTTGTACATCCCAAACATAATTAATCAGGCCACCCTGATGATCAAAATACTCGTCATTCATTCCATTAGTAGAGGTAACCAAGTCCTCTCCACTTAAAGAAGGAACTCCCTTACCGTCACCTTTCATCGTTGCATTTAAAATGCTTTGATCATATCCAAAAGCATAGTTAGGACTAACACCTGTTCCAGCAAAAAGTTGTGGGTCTACACCAGGAACTAGAAACTGACCGTATCTTGTTAAACCTTTATGATTAAAAGTAAAGATGTCATATCCAGGAGTAGAACAGTTAGGAACTGTCCTATCGACTAAGCTAGAACATTGGATATTGGGGTCTACAGGTCTATAACCGTGAACCATTAAGTCATTTCTTCTAACACCTGTTCCATATTCACTCGTTGTTATAAGACCAGCACCTTGTGCTGAACTCAAGACCCTACCGTAACTTCTTTCGTTTCCTCTTATGTCAAAAGTATGATTATCATTCTCCCATCTTATAGATAGAGTGTAGTTTTCATCTTGATAACTATCCAGATCATCACCAGCGCCCAAATCTTTAATAGTACCGTCCCTTCCTCTGTTTACAGCAATTACTCTCGCGCTAAGGTGGTCGGTTAAAGGTGCATTAATAAAACCATAACCTTCTGCCATTCCGTAGCTACCTGTTATAGTTCTAATTTCAGCTTCGTACTCTCTAGAAGGTTTTTTTGTAATAAAGTTTACAGCCCCACCTATACTATTTCTTCCATAAAGAGTGCCTTGAGGTCCCCTAAGTATCTCAATTCTCTCTACGTCATATAGACCATTATCCGTCGAAGCTATACCGAAATCTACAGAATAAGCGCCATCTACGTATGTTCCAACACCAGGATCTCCTCCTAATGCCCTGAACATTCTACCGATACCTCTTATAGAAATATCATAAGGTTGGATGGTTGTTGCAGGTATATAATTCTGCAAGTCTTCTTGGTTTCTAAGGTTTAAATCTTCTATAAGGTTCTCATCAAATGCTGTAATTGATAAAGCAGTATCTTGAATCGAAGATTGTTGTCTCTCAGCAGTTACAATAACCTCTTCGATTCCACCTGTTTCTTCATCATCAGAAAAAACAAGTAAAGAAACCAAAGAAAGAGAAATGATATAAGTTAATTTTTTCATTAAAACTCCCCAAAGTTTTAGTAAAACAATTAATCCTTTAATCTTTACTATTTTTTAAAATTCTTAGCGATCTCTCCTTAGATCGAATAGATATAACTAACAAATTACCTCTATTTTAATAATGTTTCAAGGAAAATTTATTTTGCTACTTGGAAGTAATGTACAAAAGCTATTTAAATCTTCTAGCTAGTCGAGATAAGCTATAACCTTAATTTCAAGTTTATATTGAGGCTGTACTAAAGCACTAATTCCCACTAAAGTTTGGCTGACAGCAGGTTTACATCCGTAAATGATCTCTCTTTCATTGAAAATCTCAGATACGTCTTTCATACATTCATTAACATCAGTTACAAACCATGTCTCATCAATAACATTCTCTAAAGTAGCGCCAAATTCAGAGAGAACGTTTTTAATATTTGAATAACAATTTGTCATTTGGTCTTTAATTGCAATAGGAACAGTTCCATCTTCACTATCGCCTAATTGTCCTGCCAAAGTTAATATATTGCCAACCTGAACTCCTTGGGAGAAAAAGTCAGCATATGGGCCTACTCTATATAATTTTTTATCCATTTTTTAAATACTCCTTATTATTTACTAAAAACTAAAATTCTTCCGTTAAGGTGACTAAATCTTTTAAACACGACTCAATATCTCCGTTGTTAACTACGACATAATCAGCATATTTTTTATATAAACTTATTCTTTCATTATAAGCCTCTTGAAGACTTTGATTGGGATTTCTTACTAGACCTCTTTCTGAAAGGTTTGTTATTCGTTGAGAAATATTTTCATACGAAACATCTAAAAAAATTACTTCCGATTCTTTTTTCATAAATTGCATGGCCGCATCACATAAAACAGCACTGCCACCAGTAGCTAAAAGCGTTTGATTGAATTGAATTGAGAGCAATACAGATTCTTCTATTTTTGTAAACTCTTCACGGCCTTTCTGATCAATAAAACTCTGGATAGATTCATTAATTGTTTCTTCAATTATCTTATCTCCATCTAAAAAATTATAGGAAATAGCTTGCGCCAACATTTCTCCTATTGTGCTCTTACCGGCTCCTGCCATTCCTATCAAGGTAATTGATTTCTTCATTTTATTTCAGTTTAGATTTTGAAGAAATGATTTAATGTCATTAGCTGTTTTGTTGGGGTCTTCATACATTGGCAAGTGGCCGATTTGAGAATAGATCTTTATTTCTACATTATCAATATACTCTTCAAAAACTTGCGACCTTTCAATGGGAATTATGTTGTCTTTATCTCCGTGAATAACTAATGTAGGAGCTTCGATTCTCGATAATGATTCTGGTCCATGCATTTTACTTCTACTGCCCATAGACATAGACAGAATAGCATTCCTTGAACCCTCCAAAAGCACTAAATCATGGAACTGCATAGCGTGTTCGATATTAGCTAGCTTCTGATCATATACAGATACTTTTAGACCTTGGGTTGCAAAAAATTTAGGCGTGTAATAATTAAGAAATCTTTTCAAGATATTGGAGTTCATTAATCTCCATACAATTGGAGAATTATCTTTCCTTTCTGCAAACTTCCTTGAATCTTCTTCAGTCATCACACCGCTAGAAGCTATCAATATAAGAGATTCTACTTTTCTAGGGTTATTTAGTGCGTATCTCCACGCCACTCCTCCTCCCATGGAGTTGCCTGCTATAGAAAATTTTTCTATTCCCAGGTGCGTGGTTAATGTAGTTACCGTATCAATAAAACTTTCAGTTGAGTAATCTGCAGAAGGTATGGCTCCAGTTAGGCCGAAACCAGGTAAATCTATACTGACAAGTCTGTAATCTTCAACCAATAAGGGTACAAGCCTATCAAAATTAAGTAATGAACCATTAAAACCATGTAATAAAATTACTGTTGGGTTTTTAGCGTTTCCTTCATCTCTAAAATGAATTCTAGTCCCATCAGATAAATCTAAAAACTGAGAAGAGCCAGTAGCATACTTTTCTTCTAATTCTTCTCTAGGTATATCAAGATGTATGCCGGAAAAGATAAAAATCACCAGAATAGTGACCATCGAAAATCCTACTCTTTTAAAGATCTTTTTCATAAGAACTAGGGCCTTATCGAGCTAGCAATCAAAGATAATCTTGTTTCTTGATTAGGTGAAGGAAATTTAGGAATGAATTGAGCTGCTATTAGAGACAATAAAGCAAACACTGCTCCTATATAAAAGACTAATGAATGAGACCATATCCAAACAAGTCCTAGAACTGCAGGGATTATCACTGCGGCAATATGATTAATTGAAAAGGATACTCCTGCACTACTAGCCATATCTTTGGGATCAGCTATCTTCTGGAAATAAGTACTTATGGCTATAGCCATTGCAAAGAACATATGGTCCAAAATATAAAGCAAAGCTGCAACTGTAGCATTTTCAACTACAGCATAAGCTATAAAGACAATAATCAAGCCTATATATTCAAAAGTAAGTGCTCTCCTCTCTCCAAACCTTCCAATTAGTTGGCCTATTCTTTCTGCGAAAACCCAATTAAAAGCATAGTTAATTAGAAAGAGTAACGTGACCTGGGAAGCGCTATAGCCAAATTTTTCAACCATAAGAAATGCAGCAAATACTACAAATATCTGTCTTCTAGCTCCAGAAAGAAAAGTTAATAAGTAGTAAAGCCAATAACGCTTCCTTAGAACTAGATTCTGATTCTGTTCTACTTTAGAAGGAAAGGAAGGGAAGCTAAAATACATAATAAAGGACAAGAAAACACAAATTCCTCCAGCTATTATAAAATTAATTAAGTATGGTAATTTAAATATTTCTAATAGAACCCATAGGCATCCGTAAACCAATAAAGAAGTCAGAGAACCTATTGCTAAAAGCCTGCCTAAAATTACGGGAGCTTCTTCTTTTGAAAGCCATTGCAAGCTAAGAGACTGTTTTACTGCTTCAAAGTAATGAAAACCTGTACTCATGACAATAGTTGTAAAATACAAGCCATAGACTGTAGGAAAAAAGCCAGTCATACAAACCCCTAGACCTAATAATGCAAGAGCAAAGACTGCAAATGTCTGTTCTTTGATAATAAGAAGCACAAATATTAATGTAAATGATAAAAAACCAGGAATTTCTCTTAAACTTTGCAGAATGCCAATTTCAACTCCGGTAAAAGCTGCCTTTTCGACAACAAAATTATTTAACATTGCAGACCAAGCATTAAATGCTATTGGCATAGCTATCGACATTAAAATCAATAAAGAAATCGGATTTATAAGTCTTTTCTCATTAAATAAATATCTCATTGCATAAAATCCTAATAAAACTTTCCCCAGTCAGTATATTTATTATACTAAATTGAATGTAAGCCATTTCTATAATTAGTTATAAAATATCCGTTCTAATATGGAAAATAATTTACGAGCTTTAATTACCGGCGCATCTTCAGGAATTGGGATGGCTTATGCTAAATATTTAGCAAACCAGGGTTGGAGTTTAGATCTTGTTTCTAAAGATCCTTCAAGATCTCAAGAAGCAGAAAAAATATTAAACTACTCTAGGGCCAATAATTTTCTAGCAGACCTTTCACAACCTTCAGAGGTTGAGGATTTATTATCAAAATTACCTACTCCTAATCTACTTATAGCAAATGCAGGTGTAACTAAATATGGGAAAGCTGGATCAATCTCTAAACAAGAAAAGACTGATCTTTTTTATCTCTTGTGTAATGGTGTTATAGATCTAATTGAAGGTTTTCTTCCTGAAATGAAAGAAAAGGAAAATTCAAGAATTATAATAATATCAAGTATTGCTGCCATTACACCAATGCCAAAATCTTCAATATATGCTAGTGCTAAATCTGCAATATACTCTTATGGCCAATCACTATCATATGAATTAAAGCAGAATAAAATACCTGTCACGGTTAGCTTACCTGGTTATGTAAGAACAGATATTCATAAAAAGGCAGGTCTTGATCATCTAAAAAAAAATATACCTTCTTGGATGTGGATAGAGCCTTATCAAGTAGTTAAAGAGACGGAAAAAGCTTCCCTAAAAGGACAATCAAGAATTATACCCGGTCTTGTTTATAGAATAGTTAGTCCCTTTTTAAGGTCATCTTTATGTTTAAAAATCTGGAAAAGATTAACAAAAAAAAGATAATTTGATACTTTAAATTCACACAATTGCAATCTAATTGTTAAAACTTCTAGCTAAGATTTAAATACAAACATTTTCCCCAGAGTGTTGTGTAACTATAGAAGCTGAGATTTATCCCAGCTTCTATTCCATTACCAAGAGTGTTGAATTAGTCAGCGTAATCTAATCCCTTTGCCTTCTGAACTTCTCGTTTATTTGGATTCACTGACTCTCTAAATGGCACTTCAACAATCTCAGCTTCTACTGGAACTCCAGAAGATTCTGAATATTCATCAGGCAATCTTACTTGCAATTTAGTGCCAACCTCAGATGCAGTCCATGGAACCCAACCTAGAGCAATATTAGTATTCAGTTCAGGGGACCACCAAGGCGAAGTTATGTAACCTACATCATTACCCTCTGTATCTGCAATCAGCCAGAAATCTGGAGCATAGTCCGTAATCTCCTTTCCACCAAGAGTCAGGCCAACCATTCTCATTTTAAAGGGGAAATTACCTGCATCGATTATTTCACGTTGCCTTTCAAGTTCTTCTTTACCGATGTAGTCAGCTTCTTTATTTCGTGGAACTTGGTAACTTAGATTAACTTGAAAAGGAGATGTTTCATGATCTAAATCTTGTCCCCAGGACAAAATACCTGCTGCGATACGTCTATGATGCGCGGGAGCTATAACCATTAAGCCAAATTCTTCTCCTGCCTCGACAACTGAATTCCATACGATTTCAGCATTTTCATGAGAATCACGTACATAAATTTCATAACCTTTCTCACCAGTAAAGCCGGTTTGACTTATTACTACATCCGCGCCTCCTATATTCGTCTCCATGAGACCATAATAAGGAATATCTCTAAGTTCTTCTCCAGCAAGCTTTGCCATAAGATCTTCGGAAAGAGGTCCTTGGATTTGTAAAGGGCAAACATCAATCTCATCAATTTCTACGTCAAATTTCTTAGAGACATTTACGCCTTGAAGCCAAAGCATAAGGTCACTGTCTGAAAGAGAAAACCAAAATTCATCTTGAGCTATCCTCAATAAAACAGGATCATTAAGAATTCCTCCTTTTTCGTTACACAAGATTGCGTATTTCCCATTTCCTGGTTCAATTTTAGTTGCGTCACGAGTGATTACATAATCTGTAAAAGCTTCAGCATCTGGACCTTTAACTCTTATTTGCCTTTCAACTGCAACGTTCCACATGGTAACTCGATTAACTAAAGCATCATATTCCACCATAGCACCGCCGTCTTCAGGCTTAACGTAACCTCTTGGATGATAGATACGATTATAGATTGTAGCTCTCCAACAACCTGCTTCATGAGACAAATGCCAAAAAGGTGATTTCCTAACTCTTGTAGAAATCAGTAACTCAGTAGGTGTTCGACCACTCTGTCTAAGATTGTAAGGTACAACTCTATCGCTTTGATCCACACTTGGATGGTTTGGATGTTTTTTCATTTTTTTCTCCCCTATTTTTTGAAATTATAATGTAAATATTTAAGAACGCACTCTCTCATTTTTGGGATCGTAAAGAGATCCTTTACCCACTATTTCAACAGTCATAGGATAGATCCCATCACCATTCTCGTTGAAATAATGCAGCTCAAGAGACTTCCCTGACATAGCTATATTTTTAGGTAAATAGCCCATAACTACATGTTTTTGAAGTGACGGGCAGTAAGACATACTGGTGCTATAGGACCTTCGTCCTTTACTGTCTACCGGAACTTCACCAGTATCAGGATCAATGATTGGAGAGATGCCAACCGGATAGCGTGAACCTGACCCTGAAACGGTCAGATCATCCAATGTCATGGTGCATAAAATTGCGCTAGGTTCTTCTTCTCGATGGGCTAGGTGTGCAGTTTTACCATGAAAGTCATCTGCTTTAACTTTAGGTCTTTCAACAGCTGATTCACAAGCATTATATTCTGTCTCTAGATCTGCACCTTGAAGTCTGAAACTCTTCTCAAGGCGTCTACTGTTAGCGTAAGTTTCAATTCCAACTGGCACTACCCCAACCTCAAGTAAAGAGTCATAAAGTGCTAGGCCTTCTTCACTATCATTATTTAAGTATATTTCCCAGCCGCTTTCTCCAACATACGAAATACGTGCTGCCCAGACATCCACTTTCTTTCCACCAGATAAATTAAGGGTAAGATTTTTTGTGGTTACAAAAGGAAAGTTCTCAATACTTATTTCACTTGGATCAACAAAATGACCGAGAGCTTCTTTTGCTTGAGGCCCCCATAGCCCTAAAGTAGATAAGTCATGTGTTCGAATATTAATTTCAGCATCCAATCCCATGTCGTCACGATAATTTCGTAAGGTAACCCAATCCCGGTTACCATCGGCACCTCCAGTTATCACTCGATAACTGTCTGGACCTAAGCGTGCAATAGTTAGATCTGCATGCACACCTCCGTCCTCATCTAGAAAATTAGTATAAATAATTTTACCCTCAGCTGTTTCTCCACCTACCTTTGCAACAGAAAGATACTCCAACATACGCTCGGTATCTGGACCCTTTATGTCCATGATTGCGAAGTGAGATAGGTTAATCATCCCCACTGAATCACTCATGGCTAAATGTTCAGCATTAGCTATCTCATAAGGCACGTGACGTCTATCCCATTCATTTTCTCGAATCGGGATCTCTTTTAAATAATTGTCTAGTTTTTGTTTGTTGCTCTCATAGGCAAGAGCACGTTCCCAACCAGCGATCTCATTATCAAAATAGCCTCCAAGTTCATTTTCTCTTGAATAAAAAGGACTAACAAACATCTCTCTTTGGCTAATATAGGGCTCTCTGGGGTGTACTGCTGGTGTGTAAATGGTTTGTGCATTTTCAAAAGATCTTGTTTTAACAAATTCTTTATCTTTCTGTGAAGGATAAAACCTAGAAATATCAAAAGAATGCATATCTACTTGCGTTTTCCCATTAACCATTTGTTCTGCACATAACCTTGCACAGCCAGGACCATCTTTAACCCAGACCGCTTCACATAACCAAAAGCCTCTAACTTCAGGGCTTTCACCTATCAAAGAGCCAGCATCAGGAGTAACGGAAAGCAAACCATTGAAAGAGCTTCTTTCATCCCAGCCTAATTCATTCAGTATAGGTGTTGTTTCAAATGCTTTTTCTAAAGGTTCTGCTATTTCTTCAAGACTGAGATGCCTCATCGAATCAGAGGTCATAGTTTTTTCAGGATTACCAATGTCTTCAGGATCAACCAATCGAGGTTCTTTATCTTCATAATAACCCCACTCAAGCATTCCTCCATGAAGTCTGCCTGTATCTCTTACATAAGCCGAATTGCCTTGATCACGAAGTAACGGATAGACAAGAAAATCTTCTGCTCCTTGTGCTTCAGGTAGCGGTCCAAAAAACAATAAAGGATGCTCTACGGGTGATAGTGGAACTGGAACACCAGCCATTTCACCTAGCAGAGGTCCCCATATTCCTGATGCAATTACAACTTTATCTGCTTTGATGGTTCCTCTGTCAGTTTTTACTCCAGTAACACGACCATTCTCAATTTCAAAGCCTACAGCAGGTGTATCAGTGAATGTCTTCAATGCACCTTTCTCTTTGGCACTCTCAACCGCAAAGTTAACAACATCTTGCGAACGAGGTATGACAAGGCCTGCATCTGGATCCCACATTGCTCCTCGTATTGATTCTTCATCTAGTAAAGGAAATTTTTCTTTTGCTTCTGCAGCAGAAATTAAAGTTACTTTTGTTCCAAAAGCTCTGCCTGATTCTACCTTTCGTTTTAACTCCTCCCAGCGCGCGTAGTCATCCTTTCGACAAATCTCAAGACCACCTTTTTTTAAAAAAAAGCCGTTATC
>CESD01015108.1_pt1 | contig 13277 bp, 14 predicted proteins | sample 531191 | NCBI WGS metagenome assembly CESD01 (sample SAMEA2622021, study PRJEB7988) | marine metagenome | biome: marine biome (ENVO:00000447); feature: deep chlorophyll maximum layer (ENVO:xxxxxxxx); material: "saline water (ENVO:00002010), including plankton (ENVO:xxxxxxxx)" | depth 188 m
AAGACTTAGCAAATGCTATCAGGGCATTATCTATGGATGCAGTTCAGTTAGCTGGTTGCGGACATCCTGGCATGCCAATGGGAATGGCAGATATTGCTCAAGTTCTTTGGTCGAAACACCTGAAGTACAACCCCTCTAATCCTGAATGGTTTAACCGAGACCGTTTTGTATTATCTAATGGTCATGGATCTATGCTCTTATATTCTCTGCTACACCTATCAGGATATGATTTATCGATAGAAGACATCAAAGATTTTAGACAGTTGGGTTCAAAAACTCCTGGCCATCCAGAGTGCGATGTTACTCCTGGTGTAGAAACAACTACTGGACCTTTAGGACAAGGAATTGCTAATGCTGTCGGAATGGCTATGGCAGAAAAAATACTGGCTTCTAAATTTAATAAACCTAGTCTTAATTTAATCGATCACTATACTTATGTGTTTTGTGGCGATGGCTGTTTAATGGAAGGAATTTCACATGAAGTATGTTCTTTAGCAGGTACTCATGAACTAGGTAAGCTAATTATTCTTTATGATGATAATGAAATTAGTATTGACGGCAGGGTTGAAGGATGGTTTACAGATGACACTCCTACTAGATTTAAAAGTTATGGCTGGAACGTTATTTCTGATGTCAATGGTCATGATTTTAAAAGCATTGACTCCGCAATAAAAAAAGCAAAAAAATCTTCTAAGCCTTCTATTATTTGCTGTAAAACAGAAATAGGTAAAGGGTCTCCAAATAAAGCAGGATCATCAGATGCTCATGGAGCTGCTTTGGGTGAAGATGAGATTATGCTTACAAGAGAAAATTTAAATTGGATTCATGATCCATTTGTGATTCCAGAAGAAATATATGATGCTTGGAATAATAAAGAAGCCGGTAAAAAAGAAGAAGACACATGGTTGCATCAGTTAGATTCTTATAGAGAAAAATATCCAAACGAGGCAAAAGAATTAGAACGATTAATTCAAGGTTCCTTGCCAGCAGATATAGAAAAAACAATTAACAACCTCATAGAAAAATTTGAATCAGATACTTCAGATTATGCAACTAGAAAATGTTCAGGAATTTGTCTCGATTCTATCGGGCCCATTATGCCAGAACTTATTGGAGGATCAGCTGATTTATCGCCATCAAATAATACTGAATGGAAGGGTACTACTCACTTAAAAAAAGATGGGACAGGAAATTATCTAAACTATGGAGTAAGAGAATTCGGGATGTCGGCTATTATGAATGGCATGGTTTTGCACGGGGGTATTAGACCTTATGCTGGGACTTTTCTGACATTCCTTGATTATGCTAGAAATGCAGTACGCATGTCAGCCTTAATGAAGCTTCCAGTAATTTATATTTATACGCATGATTCTATTGGAGTAGGAGAAGATGGGCCCACTCACCAACCCGTAGAACACATATCGATGCTTAGAATTACACCAGGTATATATACTTGGCGTCCATGTGATGGAGTAGAAACAGCCCTTTCTTGGAAGTTTGCTTTAGATTCCTCAGATGCACCAACCGCTTTGATTCTATCTAGACAATCTTTGCCCCCTCAAGAAAGAAAAAATAACAATTTAATAATCAAAGGTGGTTATGAGCTATCTCCATCTGATAATCCTGAAGTTTCTTTAATAGCTTCAGGCTCGGAAGTGCAGCTTGCCATGGCCGTGAAGAGTTCTCTTGAAAACTTAGGCATTGGTTCTAGGGTTGTCTCTATGCCATGTACTGAATTATTTGATGAACAAAAGAAAGATTATCGCAAAGAAGTTTTAGGCAGCCATACAAAGGTTTTCATAGAGGCGGGCCATGGAGATTTCTGGAATAAATACTCTAACGAAAATGATTTAATTATTAGCATTGATAAATTTGGAGAATCCGCTCCTATTAATGACCTCATGAATCATTTTGGCTTCACAGCAGATAAAATTCTAAAAAAAATTCAAGAGCTTATTACAAAGTGAATTTAGGCAAATGTAATTTAGAGTCTCTAGACTTTCAAAATAAAGACGTACTTATGAGGGTAGATTTTAATATCCCCATTAAAGATGACTTAGTTACAAATGATGAGAGAATGCTCAGAGTTATTCCAACTATCAAATATCTCTTAGAAAAATCTAAGTCTATAAAATTAATATCTCATAGAGGGAGACCTCTTGAAAATAACCAAATCCAAGAAGAGTTTTCATTGGCTCCAGTAGTTAAAAGATTATCGGAAATATTAGGTATAGAAATACCTTTGCTTTCAACCATAGAAGAATTAAATGATAAATCAGGCATTATGATGTTAGAAAACATTCGATTTTTTGAAGGAGAAAAAAATAATAGCGAGGTCTTATCAAAAAAGCTTGCCAGTTATGCAGATATTTTTGTGATGGATGCCTTTGCCACCTCACACAGAAAAGAAGCTTCAACTTTTGGAGTCACTGATTTTATTAAAAATGCTTGTGTTGGGTTATTAATAGAAAAAGAATTAAACGCATTAAATAAAATCCTTAAGGATCCAGAAAAACCTTTATTAGGAATTATAGGTGGATCAAAAATATCAACTAAAATCAAAGTTATAGATTCCCTCACAAATTATGTAGATTTTCTTATCATCGGCGGTGCATTGGCTAATACTTGTTATAAAGCGATGAAAAAAAACATCGGTAAATCCTTCTATGAAAAAGATTTTCTTGATGTAGCGGAAAGGTTAATAAAAAATGAAAAGATTATTCTTCCTAAAAATGTTGTTGTTTTTGATGAGTCTCAAAATAAAGTCATAGAAAAACATATCAATGATGTACAAGACCTTGATACGATTTATGATATTGGACAGAAATCTCTTGAGTATTTTAAAAAACATATTTCTGAAGCAAAAACTATTTTTTGGAATGGCCCCTTGGGAAAATTTGAGGACGAAAGATTTTCAAAAGGAACCTCTGAAGTTGCTAAACTAATGTCAAAAGCAAAAGCTTATAGCATTATTGGCGGAGGGGAGACAATTACATCATTTTCGAATTTTAATCTTATGGATTCTGTAGATTATGCTTCCACAGGAGGTGGAGCTTTTTTAGAATATATAGAATTGAACTCTTTGCCATGTATAGAGAAAATAATAAAAAAGAATATAGAGTAAAAATATGAAATCACTTGAAGAAATTGCAAATTACATAGTTTCAGATGCTAAAGGAATTCTTGCAGCTGACGAAAGTACACCAACTATAGGCAAAAGATTTGCTTCAATTAATACTGCATCTACAGAAGACTCAAGAAGAGACTACCGAGAAATGCTTTTTCGCTCCTCTGGCATGAAAGGAAATATTGGGGGGGTTATTTTATTTGATGAAACCTTGAGACAATCTGCAAAAGACGGATCTCTTTTGAGGGATATTATTTTTGATCAAGGAGCGTTACCCGGTATTAAAGTTGATAAAGGCATATCTCCCCTAGATTCCTCTCCAGAAGAAAATATTACAGGTGGTTTAGATGGATTACATGAAAGATGTTCCGAATATTTTTCCTTAGGAGCAAAATTCACCAAGTGGAGAGCTGTTATAAAAATTGCTCAAGAGCTGCCCTCACAAGAATGCATAGATGCAAATATGGAAGCCCTTGCAGATTATGCAAAAATTGTGCAAGAAAATAATATGGTACCCATTGTTGAGCCAGAGGTTTTAATGGATGGAAGTCATTCAATTATAGATTGCGAAGAAGCCACAGAAAGATGTCTTATTTCTCTATTTCAGAACTTGAAAGGCAAAGGAGTTTTGATAGAAGGGACAATTTTAAAACCAAATATGGTTGTATCAGGAAACGAGTGTCCAAGCCAGGCTTCTGTAGACGAAGTAGCAGAGCGTACTTTGAATTGCCTGAAAAAAAATGTCCCGGAAAATCTTCCAGGCATAACCTTTTTATCTGGGGGCCAATCCGACATAGATGCAACAGCTCATCTTGACGCTATGAATAAATTAGGTGGAAATCCATGGAAATTAAGTTTTTCGTACGGAAGAGCATTACAACAAGCAGCTTTGAAGGCATGGGGAGGTATTTTAGAAAATAAAGACCAAGCTCAGGAAGCTTTCAATCATAGAGCTAAAATGAATATGTTGGCAGCTAAGGGCGAATGGTCAGAAGATCTAGAGGCCTAATTCCTAAAAATTTTTTTTAAAATTCCAATAATAATTAAAAAAATTGTTAGATATATTAATAACCATTTAAGTTGATTAAATGCACTTGCGCTAAAAATCAAATATTCATTCGCTGTAGCTAATGATGACATTAAAAGAGAAATCTGAATATTCTCACCTAAATCCAGCAAACCCCCTGATAGAGGGATAAATATGAATATTTTTGAAATATTTAAATTAATAAAAATACCTATAAACAAACTCACATAAAAAATTGGAAAAAAGGTATCTAAAATGAGGCTACTGTAAATATAGTATTTTCTGCCTTCGTCTCCCAAATTAATGAAAGTCTGTTCAACATCTAGGCTATTAAACCCAAATTTTAAATCCAGCATATTTTCATTGACGTTGTAGGGAACTAATTGAAAGCCAATGCCACAGATAGTAGTTAGGATGAAAATTAGTAAAACATACTTTCTTTCAGATACTGTTTTAAGATAACTTTGAATTAGATTCATTATTAATTAATTTTCCTATTAAAATCCCGATTTCGTATAAAAACCATACCGGCAAAGCAAGAAGAGTCTGTGAAAAGATATCCGGTGGTGTTAAGAGCATCCCTAGAATAAAGCAACCAACTACTACATATGGCCTTGCTTTGCTTAATTGCTGTACGTTTGATATCCCTGACCAAATTAGAATCACTAATAAAATTGGTACTTCAAAAGCAAATCCAAAGACAAAAAGAATTCTTATAATAAAATCTATATATTCATTTATATCTGTCATGACAAGAACCTCATTTGGACCTGCCTGAACAAAAAAAGAAAAAATTATAGGAAAAATTATGTAAAAGGCAAAACAAATACCCACTATAAAAAGCCCTATGCTAGATATTAGAAGCCCAAAAAAAACCAATTTTTCATTTTTGTATAAGCCAGGGGCAATAAAATTCCATATTTCAAATAGTAGATAAGGAATAGATATAAAAGTGGCAACATAAAAAGCAAGTCTTAAAGGAGTAAGAAATGGACTCACAACTCCTGTTGCAATCATTGAGGAATTTTTTGGCAGAATCTCTAATAATGGGTTTGCAAAAGCAGTGAAGATTTGATTTCTAAAAAATATTAAACCTATAAAAATTAAGCTGATTACTAGTAGGCTTCTTAGCAGTAAGTTTCTTAGAGAGCTTAAGTGATCAAGATAGCTCTTTTCACTCATCTGTCTTAGATTTATCTTTTTGGTAATCTTCAGAGTATATCTCCTGCTTTATTTCTCTGGATATAGCTGAAGTTTTAGATCTAAAAATCTTGATAAACTCTTCAAGTGTAGTTAAAAATTTTGGCAATCTTTTTGGCCCAAGAATGAGCAAAGTCACAACACCAATTAATAAGATTTCAAAGAATCCTATGTCAAACATCTAATCTTCTTTCTTATCGTCTAGATTTTTATCTTCTTCTTTGACTGCTTTTTTGAATCCTTTAACAAAGGAACCCAAATCACCACCTAAATTCCTTATTCGTTTTGTGCCAAAGATAAGAATAATAATTGCAAGAACAATCAAAAGTTGCCAAATACTTATTCCACCGAATCCCATTTATTTTCTTCCTTCTTTTTCTTTAATACCAGATAGACCTTCTCTTTTCTCTAAAACCTCAAGAATTTCTAAAGGGTTTATCTCGTTATTTTCTAATAATACCATGACGTGAAACCATAAATCTGCAGCCTCGTGAAGAACTTTTTCTTTGTCAATATCTTCTGTAATCTCTTCTATAAGTTCTTGGCATTCTTCTTTGATTTTTTCAATAATTTTTGTATTTCCTGCATCATATAATCTAGAAACATATGAATCTTTCGGTGACGCTGTTTTACGATCTTTTAAAATTTCTACCAACCTATTAAGAACATTATTCATTGGATTAATACCAGGGATATTATAACGAGTGCTGTTAAGCCCAAATACCAAAATTTATTATTATTTTTTTTATTTTCTTTCATCTCTTCTTTAAGGGTTCTAATTTCTTTATTGTAATCTTCCAGATTTGATATATTTTCTAATATGATTTCAATTTTTTCTGGAAGTTCGTAAGCTTTTTCGGCCAAAGCAAATGAGTCATTCTTAAATTTTTCAAAGATAGCTTTTGGGCTATATTTTTTGGCTACCCAATTTTGAATGAAAGGCTTTGCTGTAGTCCATAAATCTAAATTGGGGTATATCTCTCTGCCTAGACCTTCTATGTTTATCAAAGTTTTATTTAGCAATAAAAGAGAGGAGGGCAAAGAAAGGTGAAACCCTCTTGTAGCCTCAAATAAAAATAACAACATTTCTCCAAACTTAATCTCATTAAAGGGCTTTTCAAAAATTGGATCAAGCACAGTTCTTATTACAATCTCTAATTCTATCTCTTTTGTATCTCCGCTAACCCATTTAGCTTTAATCATAGTTTTGGCAACGCCTAAGTAGTTTTTATTAAACATTTCGGCTAACATTTTTCCAATTAAAAGCTGTTCTCGTTCCGTAAGAGATCCGCAAATCGCATAATCAACTGCAATATAGGTTGGGTTTTCTGGATTTTTTGGGTCTACAAAAATGTTTCCTGGATGCATATCAGCATGAAAAAAATTATCTTCAAACAATTGCTTGAAAAATATTCTCACACCAGTCTCGGATAAAGCCTTAAGGTTAATTTTTTCTTTATTTAAAGTACTCATTTCAGTTACTGGAATACCGTCTATCATTTCCATTGTCATGACGTTTAATCCAGAGAAGTCTTCATAAACCTTAGGGACGTAGAGATCATTATTATCTTTAAAGTAAAGTCCAGTTTGTATTGCATTGGCTGCCTCTTTCTTTAAATTCGTTTCAGAGGTAATTACTAGTTCATATTCTTCAATTAAATCCATAAGTTTGAGGCGTCTAGCATCTGACAGGAACTTTTCTGCTAAATTACCTAGGAATCTAATTGTTCGTATATCTGAGTTAATTCTTTTATTCAATCCTGGTCTAACAATTTTAACCGCAACTAATTCCCCACTGTGCAATTCAGCTTTGTGAACCTGAGCGATGGAGGCTGCAGCTATTGGCGTTCTTTCAAATTTGGCAAAATGATTACTAATGTCTCCACCTAGCTCTTCTTCAACTATTTTTATAGCTTCCTTTGCAGGAAATGGCTCTAGCTTATTCAGAAATTTTTTTAATGAATCAGCTTGCTTTGTTCCTACTAAATCGGGTCTGGTTGAAAGGAGCTGACCAAACTTTATAAATAGAGGCCCCATTTCTTCTAAAGCATCTGCAACCCTTAACTCTACAGCACCCTTCTTTTTAAAAATAATTCGAGGAATTAAAAAAATAATCAGAATAAGATTCTTGTTATTCAGCGAATCAAATAATTCGTCTAACCTATATTTGCTAAAAATATATAAGATTCTTAATAGGTTCAGAATAGCCATATTATTTATGCGCTAGGTGCAAAGATACTATACCTACGCTCATCACCTCATAACTAACATTTTTGAATTTGGCCTCTTCTAGCAGTTCTTTAAATTTTTCTTTAGTAGGATGCATTCTTATTGATTCCGCTAAATATCTATAACTATCTTCATCATTAGCAAATAGCTTCCCTAGCTTAGGTAATATTTTAAAAGAATACATGTCGTAGAGTTCGGATATCAGTTTTGATTCGGGTTTAGAGAATTCTAAAACAAGAAGTCTTCCATTTGGCTTTAAGCATCGATAAAAGTTTTTCAATGCTTTTGCCTTATCCGTTACATTTCTAATACCAAAAGCTATCGTTATGCAATCAAATTGATTTTCTTTAAATGGTAAATTTTCGGCATCGGCTAATGTAGCCCTTATATTCATTTTATTTTTGTCAACACATCTATCACGTCCGAGTCTTAACATTTTTTCATTTATATCACTCAATATGATTTGACCCGAAGATCCAACAAGATCAGACATTAAAATAGATAAATCCCCAGTACCTCCTGCAATATCGAGAACTGAGTCACCTTCTTTCAGATTTGTTAATTCAATTGTGCCGCGTTTCCACAATCTATGAATGCCTAATGACATTAGGTCATTCATTAAGTCATAATTTTCAGCTACTGAATCAAAAACGCCTTTTACCATGTCAGGTTTATCCTTGCTACGGACGTTTTTGTAACCAAATTTTGTATCTTTCTTTTCGTTTTTACTCATTTCTTTAGAATCTGTTAGTATTGTAGATTATTCATATGGAAAACAAATTAATCTGGCTAGATTTAGAGATGACTGGTCTAGAGCCTCAGTCAGAAAGAATTATAGAGATATTTACCGCAATTACTAATGAAGACTTGACTGAAATTATCGATGGACCAAATTTAGTAATTTCTCAACCAAAGGAATACATAGATAATATGGATGATTGGAACCAAGAACATCATTCAAAATCTGGTCTTTTAGAAGAAGTATTGGCAAGTGAGGTTTCGCAAGAAGAAGCAGAGCTAAGAACTTTAAACTTCTTAGCTGAACACATAGGCAAAGGTAAATCACCTCTTTGTGGCAACACCATTCATCATGATAGAAAATTTTTAACGTTGTATATGCCTCAATTAGAAGATTATTTTCACTACAGAAACATCGATGTTAGCTCTATTAAAGAGCTTGCTAAAAGGTGGCGTCCAGATGTTTCTATGTCGCAAGAAAAACAAGTTGCTCACAGAGCAAGGCTTGATGTCTTAGAATCTATTAATGAATTACGCTTTTACAGGGATAATTTTTTTGCAGACAATTAACGATATTCTTTCTACATTTGCTGAGTTTTTCTTTATAATTCCAACCCCTTACAAGGAATGAAAAAAGTTTTTATACAGACACACGGCTGTCAAATGAATGAGTACGACTCCGAAAAGATGTTGGAGTTGTTATGCGATGAGGATAGCTTTGAAGAAACAAAGGTTGAATCTGAGGCCGATTTATTAATTCTTAATACATGCTCCATTAGAGAAAAAGCTCAAGAAAGAGTTTTTCATCAAGTTGGTAGGTGGAAAAACCTAAAAGAAAAAAATCCAAATCTTAAAATTGCTATAGGGGGGTGTGTGGCAAGCCAAGAAGGTGAAAATATCTCTAAAAGAGCTCCGGCTGTTGATATAGTTTTTGGGCCACAAACACTCCATAAACTTCCAGAGCTTTACGAAGGTAGCTTAGAAGATGCATCCAGAAAATTGGATATTTCCTTTCCTAAGATAGAAAAATTTGATTATTTCCCAGATCCACATGCTAAAGGACCAACTGCTTTTGTTTCCGTAATGGAAGGTTGCAATAAATACTGCTCTTTTTGTGTTGTGCCTCACACTAGAGGGCACGAAGTTAGTAGGCCCGTAGATGATATCCTAAAAGAAGTGGAACTCTTAGCAGAACAAGGAGTTAGAGAAATTAATTTCTTGGGCCAAAACGTAAATAACTTTAAAGGGGAAAAAAATGGTGAACAAACAACTTTAGCTTATTTAATCAAAGAAACAGCTAAGATAAATAATATTGAGCGAATTAGATTCACAACTAGTCATCCATTTGAATTCAAAGACGATTTAGTTGAAGCTTATCTGGATACTCCCGAGTTAGTTAGTCACGTACATTTGCCTGTTCAAAGTGGCTCAGACAGAATACTAAAACTTATGCGTAGAAGATATACCAAGGAATCTTATTTAAGACTTGTAGAGAAAATAAGAGATAACAGACCAGATATAAGTTTTTCGTCAGATTTTATTGTCGGTTTTCCGGGAGAAACAGCAGAAGACTTTGAAGAGACTTTAAATGTCATAGATCTAGTAAAGTTTGATGAGTCTTTCAGCTTTATTTATAGCCCTAGGCCCAATACTCCTGCTGCAAAAATGGAAGATGATGTTTCATCGGAAACAAAAAAAGAACGTTTGGATACTCTTCAGAGAAAATTGAATAATTATGCTAACCAGATCAGTAGAAAAATGGTGGGCAAAGTAGAGAATTGCCTGGTTATAGATTTTTCTAAAAGAAATCCTGGAGAATTACAAGCTAGAACCGAAAACAATAGAGTTGTAAATTTTGCAGCACCTAAAGAATATATTGGTAAATTTGTAGAGTTAGAAATATTAGAAGCTAGGCCTAATTCTTTAAGAGGAAAACTTACTTGCGGAGATATATAAGTACAGGATGTCTGTTTTAAAGTTTAAACTTCAATCTGATGACTCAAAAAGACTCTCAGTAATTTGCGGCCCTGTGAATGCAAATTTAATTAAGATAGAGGATTCTCTTTCAATAAAAATTAAAAATAGAGGGAATAGCTTCTCCTTAAGCGGCCATGAAAATGATATTTCTAAAGGAAAACTTGTATTGGAGGAACTATCAAACATAGCTAAAGATTCTAAAGAAATTTCGACAAAAGAAGTTCACTTTTTCATTTCAAAAGCTATGAATAGCGACTCAAAAGAAGGGTTTAAGCTAGAGTCAAAAACTTCATTTTCTCTGACCACTCCGAAAATTGAGGTCATTCCAAGGAATTCCTCACAGCAGAAATTTGCACAATCTATTTTAAGTCATGATGTAGCTTTTGGTATTGGGCCTGCAGGAACTGGTAAAACCTATCTAGCAGTTGCAGTAGCCGTGAGCCTGTTTGTTCAAAGAAAGATAAATAAAATAATTCTCACCAGGCCTTTAGTTGAAGCAGGAGAGAGTTTAGGTTTTCTACCAGGAGATTTAGCGCAAAAGGTAGACCCTTACTTGCAGCCTCTATATGACGCGCTTAATGAAATGCTTGGATTCGAAGCTGTTAATAAATTGATTGAAAGAGGAACCATAGAACTAGCTCCACTGGCATACATGCGAGGCAGAACTCTTAATGATGCTTTTTTAATTCTTGATGAAGCCCAAAATTGTACTCCTATGCAAATGAAAATGTTCCTAACAAGATTAGGATTTAATTCCAAAGCAGTAGTTACGGGGGATATCACACAAATTGATTTGCCTTCCAACAAGGTTTCAGGTCTTTCAGACGCTCTTAAAATTTTAGACAAACAAAAAGAAATTTCGTTTTTTCATTTCGGCTCTAAGGATGTTGTAAGGCATAAACTTGTTCAGAGCATCATAGAAGCATATGAAAAAAAAGAAGATAATGAAGGTTGAAATAATAAACGAGTATTTTAAGAGCATTCCTAAAAATTTAGGCTCTAAAGAAATAAATCTTTTAATTAAAAAAACATTAAAAAAATTGAATGTAAAAGATCTTGAAAAAAAACAAATAAACATTAAATATATATCTACTGAAGAAATGAAAAACTTAAATACTTTATATTTAAAAAAAGCTAAGTCTACAAATGTGCTGGCTTTTAAGAATGAAATATTTTTACAAGGTGAGCCCTATCAATTGTTGGGAGAAATAGCTTTATGTATAAGTGTTATAGAGAAGGAAGCAAAAAACTATCAAAAAAAGTTTGAAACAAGATTCAAGCATATGCTGCTTCATGGATTGCTTCACTTACTTGGGTTTGATCATAAAATTAAAAAAGATCAGCAAGAAATGGAAGCTATAGAAGATGAAATTATAAGTGAACTTGTAGGAGAAACTCCCTACTAAAAACTATGAAAGAAGAGCCTCCAAGTACCAATGCTCAGGAAGAAAAACTGAGTATTTTCAAAAGATTCAAAAACTTTTTCAGGGAACTTTATAAAAAAGTATCTTTTAAACCATCTAATCAGGATGAATTGGCATCTGTTTTAAGGGATGCTGAAGAGAATAATTTAATCGACAAAGATACTCTCGGAATGATGGAGGAAACCATTGATTTTTCTTCTATTTCGGTAAAAGAAGTAATGGTGCCTAAGACGCAAATGATTTCTATAACTGAAAACGAAGAGATGGTTGAGTTTCTTCCCCGAATATTAGAGAGCGCTCATTCAAGATTTCCAGTTTTCAGTGAGTCTCAAGATGAAATTAAAGGAATCTTATTAGCTAAAGACCTACTGAAATTCAATTCAGAGTTGGTAGATACGGATAGTGATGTTTTTGATCTTGTTAAAATCATGAGACCGGTGAACTTAATCCCTGAAACAAAAAAAATAAATACCTTACTTGAGGATTTCAAGACTAACAGAAGCCACATGGCAATTGTCGTAGATGAATTTGGAGAGATAAGTGGAATTGTCACAATTGAAGATGTCCTTGAAGAAATTGTTGGGGAAATTGAAGACGAAACTGATGCTGATGATGTAGAAGACATAATTCAGTTATCTGAAGAGGAATTTAATGTTTCTGCCTTGACAGAAATTGATGACTTTAATCAACGCTTTGGAAGTTCATTTGAAGTGATAGATTTTGATACTATTGGTGGAATTGTAATGAATGCTTTTGGAAAGATTCCATTAGTAAACGAGTCAGTAAATATAGAAAATTTAAAATTTACTGTTCTCTCAGCCAACAAAAAACAGATACAAAAATTAAGAGTAAAAATTCTATAATTATTCTATTAAATTCTTGCAATTTTAATTTAGAATATTTACTTTGAGATGAGGTGAAATATGTCAGATATGAATGAAGAAAAGTGTCCAGTGATGCATGGAGCTATGACCAGTAATAGCTCAACTGGTCAATCTAATAAAGATTGGTGGCCAGATCAGCTCAACTTAAATATATTGCATCAGCATGATAAAAAATCCAACCCTATGGGTGAAGATTTTGACTATAAGAAAGAATTTGAAAAATTAGATTATTTTGCTTTAAAGCAGGATTTAAATGATCTGATGACCGATTCACAAGACTGGTGGCCTGCTGATTACGGTCACTACGGACCTTTTTTTGTAAGACTTACTTGGCATGCTGCAGGAACTTATCGAAGTACAGATGGAAGAGGCGGTGGAGGAACCGGTGCTATGCGTTTCGCCCCTCTGAATAGTTGGCCGGACAATGGGAATTTAGACAAAGCAAGACGTTTACTTTGGCCAGTAAAAGAAAAATATGGTAACAAAATTAGTTGGGCTGATTTATTAATCTTAGCGGGAAATGTAGCCATTGAATCTATGGGTGGAAAAACTTATGGTTTCAGCGGCGGTAGAGATGATATCTGGGGACCTGAAGAAGATATTCTTTGGGGTGTGGAGGACGAATGGCTTGAAAATAAAAGGTATAAAGGTGAGAGAGAATTAGATAATCC
>CESD01274014.1_pt1 | contig 13241 bp, 11 predicted proteins | sample 531191 | NCBI WGS metagenome assembly CESD01 (sample SAMEA2622021, study PRJEB7988) | marine metagenome | biome: marine biome (ENVO:00000447); feature: deep chlorophyll maximum layer (ENVO:xxxxxxxx); material: "saline water (ENVO:00002010), including plankton (ENVO:xxxxxxxx)" | depth 188 m
TCAATGTTGCCTGAAAGAGGTACTTTTAGTCTAACAACAATAGGCAATCCTTTCTTTTTAGATTCCTCTAAATCTTCTCTTGATCGATTTCTAGAATATCCATTGTATCCGGGGGGCTTACCTTGAAGTTTTTGATCTTCTTTCATTTTTTCTAACTCTTCTGGCGAGAGGTCGCACATATACGCATTTCCATCATCTAGCAACTTGTTGACCGCATCTACATAGTGCTCTTTTCTTTGAGACTGAATATAGGGACCATAATCCCCTCTGGCATCAGGCCCTTCATCATAATTCAATCCTAGCCAATTAAGTCCTTCAATTATGTTTTCTATAGACCCTTCTATCTGTCGTTTTTTATCAGTATCTTCAATTCTTAAAATAAACTTTCCTCCATTTTTCCTTGCAAACGCCCAATTAAATAAAGCTGTCCTCATTGCGCCTAAATGAGGATCACCTGTAGGGCTTGGGGCAAACCTAACCCTTACTTCTTGTGATATTTTTTTATTCATCAATTTCTTTCAATTCTATGAGATCAAGAAATTCTTTCGGGATATTGTCTTGAATTTCTACTTCTTTATTATTTGAAGGGTGATTAAATTTTATTCTAATTGAGTGCAAAAACAATCTAGGAATTTTATTTTCAGTCTTTGAGTACAAATTATCTCCAACTACTGGACAACCAATTGAACTTAGATGAACTCTAATTTGATGAGTCCTGCCTGTTAAAATGTTTACTTTTACCATAGAAATATCATTATTTTCATATATTTTTTCGTAAGAAGTATAAGCAGTTTTCCCATTTTCTACTAAAGCCCTTTTAATTTTATTTGTTGGATGCCTTCCTATTGGAGCTTCAATGATTCCTTTATTTTTAATTGGTCCATTTACTATTGCTATATATTCCTTAGTAACCTTTCTGTTTTTAAATTTTAGTTTTAAGTCATTATACGATTTAGGATTTTTTGCTATTACCATTAGTCCAGACGTTTCTTTATCTAATCTATGCACTATTCCAGGTCTTTGGGCTTCACCAACATCTGAGATTTCAGGATATTTTTCTATAATTCCAGAAACTAGAGTTGGCCCGTTATACGTCTCTGAGGGGTGAACTATAATACCTTCATCCTTAGACAAAACAATAAGATCTTCATCTTCGTATTTAATATTTAAATTGAGTTTAATTGGCCTTATACTTGTATTAGATATTAACTCAGAAATTTTAATTTCATCGTTGCGAATAATTTTTTCTGAACTTCTTGAAACAGGCGACCCATTCTTTTTAACCAACCCTTTATTTATTAGTTTTGAAGCTTGGCTTCTAGAATAGAGGGTATTATTACTTATGAACTGGTCAATTCGGATATCTTTGCCATCCTTATAAATTATTTTTTTCATTTGCTTTTCTCTCTTCCTTCCAGTTTATATAAAGATAAAAAGCAAGCATTGCCATTCCAACACTTATGCATGAATCAGCGATATTGAAAACAGGCCATGAACCTACATCTATGAAGTCTGTGACTGAGCCAAGCCTAATTCTGTCCATGATATTTCCAAATGCCCCACTAAGTTGAAGTGAGATGGATAATTGCAGAGCAACCGAGTCTTTAGCAACAAAAATTAGAAAATATATAATCAATATTATTGCTAATATTCCAACGATCATTAAAAAAAGATTAGCGTCTTGAATTATACTAAAAGCACTTCCAAAATTTCTGACATGTGTAAACCTAAAAAACCCTTCTTCAGGCACTGATTCGCCAACTTTAAGGGTTCTTAAAATTATCTCTTTTGAAATTTGATCTAATAAAAAGAATACTAAAACTACAAGAGGTATATAAAATTTTTTATATTTCAATAACATTTTTTTCATGGTATAGCTTAATTTGATAAACTAATAATCTTCTATAAGTAATTTTATATTTTTAAACAGAAATAATTAAAAGGAAAGAATTTTGATTGATTTGAGAAGTGATACGGTCACAAGGCCAACTAACGAAATGAGAAAAGCTATGTATGATGCTGAGGTTGGCGATGATGTTCATGGAGAAGACCCAACGGTCAATGAGCTTCAAAATATGGCTGCAGAAATTACTGGGAAAGAAAGCGCTTTGTTAGTGTCTTCTGGCACTATGGGGAACCTAGTTTCATTACTTACCCTAACCAAAAGGGGTGAGGAGATTATTTTAGGGGATCAATGCCATGTTTATGCTTGGGAAGGAGCAGGTGTTCCTATTTTTGGAGGAGTAAGTCTAAATGTTGTAAAGAATGAAGAAAATGGAACTATGGACCTAGATGAAGTTAGTAATTCTATTAACCCAATAGATGATCATAAGCCTACTACTTCTGTAGTGAGTATTGAGAATACTCATAATCAATGCGGAGGACATCCTGTTGATGAAGAATATATTAGAAATTTAAAAATTTTATGTGATGAAAAAAAATTAAAAATCCACATGGACGGCGCTAGGCTTTTTAATGCTGCAACTGCATTAAATACTAATGTTTCAAATCTAACTAAATATTTAGATACAGTAACGTTTTGTCTTTCTAAAGGGTTGTCTTGTCCAGTTGGGAGCATTATTTGTGGATCAAAAGATACCATATTGGAGGCAAAAAGGTGGAGAAAAGCTATAGGGGGAGGAATGAGACAAGCTGGAGTATTTGCAGCGGCTGGTATTGTAGCATTAAATAATATGGTAGACAGATTGCATGAAGATCATGAAAATGCTAAAAAAATTGGAAATGGTTTAGCAGATATCGATGGGATTGAAATTGATGTTAATTATATAAAGACCAATATAATTCGATTTACTCTAAAAGATAAATCATTTGATATGAATAAATTCAAAAATTGTCTATCTGATAATGGAGTAAATATATCTCCATCTGGTGATACCGTTAGAATGGTTACCCATCGCGAGGTTTCTACTAATGATGTTGGGCTTGTTTTAAGAGCCGTATCAAAATCAATCCAAGAACTAAAATGATTGTAGGCCTAATTGGACTTATGGGTTCGGGGAAATCTACGGTAGCAGAATATCTAAGGTCAAAGAATATGGCAGTTATAGATTTAGATGCACTAAGTCACGAGGTCTATAATCATGGTACTAGTGAATACTATAAAATTTTAGAAATTTGGGGTAATGATATTTTAAATGAAGATTTACAGATAAATAGATCTAAATTATCAAAAAAAGTTTTTAGTAATTCTTATGAATCAATCTCGATTGATGACTTGAAAAGATCAGGATTAGAAAACTTAGAGTTAATAGTTTGGCCAAAACTTGAGGAATTATTAACTAAAGAACTTAGTAGTCATAAAAGTGAAGAATTATTATTTATTGAAGGCGCCCAAATTGTTAAAAGTGGTTTTAATAAATATTGTGATAAATTATGGTGTATTGTTTCTTCTATTGAGAATATTAAATCAAGACTTGATTATAGGCACGTAAATATTTTAGGAAGATTAAAGATTCAAATTGAAGACTATGCACAATTAAATAATATAGATGAATTTATATATAATGATTCAACGAAACAAGAACTAAATAATAATGTACAATTTCTATTGGAAAGAATAAGAAAGGAAACCTAATGGCAACTAAATCCTCAGATTCTAAGAATTATAAAATTGAAGATTATTCAATACAAAAAGAGCCATTTTACATACCCGTTAGTGATGAAGTTCAAGTATTTGAGTCAGCATATAATCAAAAAGTTCCGATTTTATTAAAAGGCCCTACCGGGACTGGTAAAACAAGATTTGTTGAATATATGTCATGGTATATATCCAATAACGTAAAAAAATCTGTACCTTTAATTACAGTTGCATGCCATGAAGATCTGACCGCAAGTGATCTTGTGGGAAGATATTTGATTGATTCGTCCGGAACTAAATGGATAGATGGACCACTTACAAGAGCGGTAAAAAGTGGAGGGATTTGTTATTTAGATGAAATTGTTGAAGCAAGGAAAGACACTACTGTTATTGTCCACCCTTTAACAGACCACAGAAGAATATTAACAATTGATAAGTTAGGGGAAGTTGTAGAGGCAGCAGATGGCTTCTTAATGGTTGTCTCATACAACCCCGGGTATCAAAATGCACTAAAAGATTTGAAGCAAAGCACTAGGCAAAGATTTGTCGCGATTGAATTTGATTTTCCATCTGCTGAATTAGAAACAAAAGTTTTAAAAGAGGAGGCAGGGATAGATGATTCAATTGCAGAATCTTTAGCATCTTTAGGTGAGAAAATTAGGAATCTAACTGATCATGGTTTAGCCGAGGCTGCAAGTACAAGAGTGCTTATATATGCTGGCAAATTAATTAAAGATGGAATAGAACCAAGAAGGGCTTGCCAAGTAGCCGTTACTTGGGGCATAACTGATGATAAAAAATTGTATAGAAGCATAGAAGAAATTATAAGTGCGATATTCCCGTAAATTATGCATAAATTAAGGGAGTTATTAACTAAAAAACCTGTATTTGAATATGAAAATATTACAAATTTTCAAGGTTACAAAAGTGCTGCAGTTTTCTTGCCGATTTCTATAAAAAACCAAGACTATTCAATTTTATTTCTAGAAAGATCTAAAAATCTATATTCTCACAGCGGTGAGATTTGCTTTCCTGGTGGTTCATTTGAAAATAATGATGTCAATTTGTTGAATACCGCTTATAGAGAAATGAAAGAAGAAGTAGGTGTAAAGCAAGAAAATATTCAACTAATTTCTCCTTTAAGTAAGGAAAAAACAAGAACAGGATATATTATTCAGCCCTTTATAGTTTTGATTAAAGAAGAAACTGAAATAAAGGTTGATGGAGAAGAGATTGTTGATTACTCATTCATATCTATCTCAGATTTAATGTCTATGAAAAATAAAAGGAAATATTATTTTTTATCTAATGAATTATTAATTAATAAGCCAGCATATATAATAAATTATCAATTAATATGGGGCGCAACAGCAAGCATACTTGAAGAATTTTTAAAAATAATTGTCTCAGAAGATGATAGATATAAGCAGTAAATTAAAAAAATATAGTTGGATAAATGTGACAGAGTTAGACGAGAGTCTAAATATTTTGTCTGAAGGCCTTAACGAATCGGCTTTAAATGAATGGGCTGAAATAATTTATTCTGCTCTTGAAAGTGATTCTATTGCATCTAACCAACAACATGAATATATATTAAGTTTTATCTCTGAATCATCAAATGTTTTTAGATCTTTGCCTCAGACTCAATTCATTGAATGGGCGAAGCAGTCGAATAGAATTGCTTTTGCAGGTGCAGGCTTAGGAGAAGTTTATGTTAAGAGTTCCCCTGAAATACTCAAGACCTTAAGGCCAAGGCATTTACTTGACTGGGGCAATTTAGGCTTAAGTTTATTTAAATCATCAAAAAATTCTTCACTTTTAACTAAAAAATTTTATGAATTATCTCCTTCAATTAATGCAGTATCTTCTTATGATGATCTTGAAAAATTAGTAGACACTTGCAGAAGAATCTCTGCTAGAAATATTAACTATTCTCTAAAAATTATTGATTGGGTTTATAAAATTTCACAATTTAGCCCTAATGATCTTAAAGCTTGGAATGAAATAATTAATAAAGTTTCTAAAATTTTGATTAAAGATTTTGAAAAGATATTTCAACTCTTAGCTGAAAATGCTGATTTAATAAATCAGAAAAAAGATTTTATGAAGGCCCTAATTAGAATTTTAGATTCTAACCCTCAAGATTTTCACATGACAATAATAAAATCAATTGAGATATTTTCAGATATCTCTTCTAATTATTCTGATGAGTATGAAAAAATGTTTATTATTCTCTCCAATAGTTATATTGATGAACTGAAAGGCTATTCTTTAAATTTTCAAAGTTTAAGACGAGGACTTTCTAGAGAAAAATTTATTATTTGGTTTAATAATGGAATATCGATTATTAATTCTGGTGATAGTATTGAAGGTTATTTTTCACTTGATAGCATTGAATCTAAGTTATTATTTAACGAGTTGACATTTTCGGTAGATTTAGATGTTGAAAAAGATATTCTGAAGTTTTATTGTTGTGCTTTAAGTGGCCAAGATTTAGGAGTCCAAAGCTCCAATATAATGGTTGACAAAGAAATTGGATGGTTTAATTCTAATTTAGCTACAACTGAAGGATCCACAATTTACCTGCCAGAGTCAATAAAGAAATTTCCTGAAAAGGAAAAGAATTTTTCATGGTTAAAAGTTATAGCTACTCATCAGGTAGGTCATGTTGAATTTGGAACATTTAAGTTAAGTTTAGAATCTCCATCTTCAAATTTTAAAGATTTGAGGCATTCACTAATCAAGAAATTTGAAAAAACATTATCAAAAAATATGACAGAAATAACTGACATGACAAAGTTTTTTAAGTTATTTGAAGATACAAAATTAGCACAAGATATTTTTTCAATTTTAGAGGCCTATCGAGTAGATGAAAAAGTTTTGCTGAAATACAGAGGAATAGCTAGCTCTTATAATGACGTTAAAGAGAACGCATTAGAATCAAGACCTGATATTGAGAGTTTGCCTGCTAGGGAACTATTAATGGAATCAATTATAAGATATAGTCTTAGTCCACAAAAATTAAAGGTACCAAAAAAATTACAATCATCACTTAATAAACTTTTAAATCTTTTAGTAATTTTAGGTAATCCAAATTCTCTAATAGAAGATACTGCTGAAGCAACCTTAAGGGCTTATAAGATTTTAATTAATGTAAAAAACGAATTGCAGGAAGAATTAGAAGAATATAATTTTCAAGAAAATGAAAGTATTGAAGAGTTTGAAGATTCTTATAATGATCTATTAGAATTTTACTCCTTTTCTTCTGAATCAGAATTATTAGAAAATCAATCAGATAATATTGATGAAGAAGTTAATGATGAATTAAAAATGGACGATTATTCTTCACCGCAAGAAGTAGAGTATTGGGGTGAATTTAAACCAGAACTATCTCAGTTGATGCTTGAAATGAGCCTAGGAGAAGCAGAATTTTCAGAAGATGGAGATTTGTCAGATCTTACAACAGAGCAAATTGAAGAAATGCTAAAAGAGTCAGTCGATGAAACCTTAGATGAAAACACGGAAAATATAGTTGAATCTGAAATAACTCAAAATCTTGAGGAAGCACTAAATGAAATGCAAACTGAAAAAATAGAAGAAGATCAATCAAAATTTGCTGATAGATTTGATCATTTTGATGAAGATGGAAAATCACTTGAAGCAATTGAAGAGAACCAATTTTTATATGATGAATGGGACTTTAGAGATGAAACTTATAAAAAAAATTGGTGCTTGGTTAATGAAAAAAAGATTGGAGAGGGAGACCTTCAGTATTATGATGAAACATTAGAAAAATACGCAGATATAGTTGCTGATATAAAAAAGCAATTTGAATTAATGAATCCCGAAACATATAGAAAAATTAAAAGACTTGAAGAAGGCGAGGAGCAAGACTTAGATTTAACTGTTGAGGCTATGGTTGATTTAAGGGCCGGCATAAGTCCTTCAGAGAAGCTCTATTGGAGAAGAAATAAAGTAGAGAGAAGTATAGCGGTCGCTTTTTTGCTTGATATGAGTGCTTCTACCGCTGAGGCTATTGATGATACAGATTCTTCTAGAGATGAATGGTCTGCCCCTGATAATCCTGAAAAATATATGGAGTGGCTTAGAAAAAGAAGATCTCAGGGATTTAGAAGGTCCTATAAAAGGATAGTTGATCTTGAAAAAGAGGGATTAATTTTACTCTTAGATGCTCTTGAGGATTTAGGAGACACATATGGTATATTTGGTTTCTCAGGATATGGAAGAGAAAATGTAGAATATTTTACAATTAAAGATCTTGATGAAAACTTTTCGCCAACAATTCCAAAAAGAATTGATCGCATAAGCCCATTGCATGCAACTAGAATGGGCCCAGCAGTTAGGCATTGCACTCAAAAACTTTTAAAAACTGAAGAGAAGTCAAAATTTATATTTTTAATTAGTGATGGCAGGCCTCAAGACAGAGGTTACAGCAGAGAAGGTGTAGAGAAAGAGTATGCAGTAAATGATACAAAAAAAGCCCTACTGGAAGCCAAGAGTGAAGGTATAACAACATTTTGCCTAACAGTTGATAAGGAAGGCCATGATTACATGAAGAGCATGATGGAAGATTTAAGTTATGAAGTATTAGATGATATTGCGTCATTGCCACTAAGAATTCCACAACTTTATAGGAATTTAACTTCAAGTTAATATATCAATTATTGTGAATAATCGATAGGTTAGGGCTGATAATCGAATGCAGGGCATTCCTCGGAGGGTCCTTCTTCTTGAAGGTAAGGTTTTTCATTATGAGGGGTAGTGCAAAACATTAATTTAGCTATATCATCTATCCAACCTTCTGATACTAGAACCACATCCTTAGAATCTTGAAAAACAGCATTGGTTTCGCCTGTTTGATTATACGTTGGTTTAATATTGCTTAAACTAACAGTAATTGGTTTTATCAACAAGGTTCCGTTTTCAGTAAATGTGTTATTTCTTAGATAAATATAAGTACTATTGTTATCAATTCCATATTCTAAGAACTCCTGTTCTGTTTCTAATCCAGTTGCTACAACACTAACAATTTGCGGGTTTTTCATATGATCTAATATTGAATTTGGATAGTTGATTCTGGCCACCTCTTTGCCGTCACAAGGTTCTTTTTCTATATAGGGATTTCCAGTAAGATCATCAATTAAAATCTCACATATTTTCCAAGGAGGCTCTACTTTACTATCTTTTGTAAATATATCTCTTCCAAGTGCTTTATATAGAATGCCAGAATGATAAATTAGTATTTCGTTGATATTTTCCTTTTCGAAGTCGTAAATCCAAGTAGGTCTAGGGGGATTATTTAATAAGTTTTCAAGCGCATTTCCATAAGATGCATTCAAGGTATGAACAAAATTTTGGTTTTCCAATTTAACAAACTGATATGATTGATCTGAACTTAAAATTCCAAATTCTATAATTATTGGATCAACATCATTAAACTCTAATTTAACTTTAAAAAATGGGTTTTTTAAGCCAAATTGGTCTAAATTCTTCGAATTTTCTTCATCTAATGTTCTTTGGATTAAAGGGCCTTTGAGAAGATATGTGATTCCTGACCAACGAGTTGGATTAACTGGGAAAGTTCTATCACCTTCAATAATATTCCATGAATTGTTAAATTTTTCAAACCTTATTTTATTATCAGCTCCAGTAAAATCTATTGAAATTATTTGATCTTCAGGCGCAGTATATAAAAATGATTTACTTGATTTTTTAGATTGACTAACATCATTAGATACTTTTGGTTCTTGTAATAAAAATACAGTTGAAGGAATAGCAATAGAAATAAATACAATAAGAATTAAGGAAAGTTTAAAATTCATTATCTTCTGCGCCACCAAGACCAAAAGGCTAAAAATACAGATATGCCAGGCAAGAAAATCCACCCACTCCATCTAACAAAATTTCTTTCATCCTGGGTTAATACTAATTCTCTGAAAACTTTAACTTTAGGCCTTATGGAAATTAACTCAACATCACTAGTAAGCCAGTTTATTGAATTAGCAAAAAGATCTTCATTCTTTGCTGAAAATAAGAACTTATTGCTCGCAAAATCTGCATCTCCAGAAATTATTATTTTTGAAGATACATATTCACCTCTTTCATTTTTTAGAGGAGTTTCATTAATAGTAGATATAGATTCTACTGCTAGTATTATTGGCAATGGGCCTGCAAGTTCATTTTCACTATCAAAACTAATTGATTCTTTTGAAGTTTCTTCCCAGCTATTTAAGGTAGTATAGGCTATTGGCTCTGCACTAATATAGGGCACTCCATTTTCAGTTAGTGGTATTTCATCTGGTCTTAGTGAAAGTCCAATAAACCTTGACCCAGGAAAATACATTACATCAAAATTATGAGTAATTGGGTGCTCAGGAATTTGAAGATTAGAGTCTTTAATTTGTAAAAACTCTATATTTGGAGCAACATAACTAGCTGTATCAACTAATGTACCTTTTCCAGTTACTACACCCCAAGGGGCAACTAAATTTGATAACCCCGAAGGAGATTCGGGCTCTAATAGAAGCATTAAATTCCCTCCGAGCCTAAGGTACTCTTGAATCAATTTTTGTTCTGAAGTTAAAATTTCGTCTTTCGCATCTGCGATTACAAGAGCAGAAGGGAATGACTCTTTGCTCCCAGAAAGAAGTATTCTTGATAATTCATCAGAGGTTGTAGATGTCACAAAATAATTGTCTCTTTCTAAAGAAATTTTTGCTTGACCAAAAGATTCAGATGCCTTGTCTATGTTAGTTATATCTCTTTCTTCATGTCCAGATAAGAATAATACGATTTTTTGCTGAATTTGATTTACAACTAATAACGCTGAAATAAGATCTTTTTCATTAAAGGCATCAATTGTTTCGTTAGGATCTTTTCCAACTATGTGCGAAATTCTCTGACTTTCTTTGAGTTTCAAAATTAATACTGGCAAATCTCTGCCAGCAAGATATCTGTCAACATTTAAACTGCTGGCTAAGTTGGGGTCTATATCAGGATCCACGTGCTTGTAAGTCAGTTTGTATTTGTTTGAATTTTTTGAAAATTCACTCAATAGATCTTCAGTTCGACTTATTGATAGCTTATCTTGACTTGAATCAGATCTTAAGAAAATAAAAACTTCTAAGTCTTCTTTAAGGCTATCTAACGCATTTAATGCTTGACTTGACAATTGATATTCTTTAGAAGCAGTAAGATCAGATCTAAACCATGATGGAGAAGCACCTCTATCATTAAGTGTATAGATTACCGAATTTGTAACTATTAGAATGAAAATAGTAGCGATTAGTATGAATATTGTATTTGCTCCATAAGCACCTTTTGAAGAAAAAACAACTTTTTTAATATTAGTTATGTTAAGCAGAAAAGATAATATAAATGATAGAATTCCTATGAATAAAACTAGGAATCCAGAAAACTGTATATCTCTTAAAAAAATAATAATTATTAACCCAAGGAATGTTGCAAGGACCCCGAATGCAAAAGATATGTACTGAATCGAATATGAATAATTTTTTATTAAATCAATAATTTTCTTTGATTCATTATTAATTTCACCCCTATTATTTTTCACTTCCACCTCCTCGTCTCTAGTATAAGAATCGTGGATAACAAAAATATAATTGAAATAGACAAGTAAAATATAATGTCATACACAGATATTATCCCTCTAGCAAAATCAGCAAAATGCCCCTTTTCTGCTATTCCAAAACTGCTTGTATCAAATACTGAGAATGAACCTCCTAGTTGCAATTCATTTAAAATAGTTCCTAGAATTCCTGGAACTCTTTCCGAAACAAAATTAATAAATGTAAGTAGAGTTAATATGCCTGACCCAACTACTAACGAAACTAACTGATTTGAACTTAATGAAGAAGCAAAAATCCCTATAGATAACGTTGAGCAACTGTAAAGAATTAAGCCCAAGTATCCTGTGAAAATTGGGCCTAAATCAGGCACACCAAAAATAAACAATATTATTGGATAAAAAAGAGTCCCAGCGAGCATAAATAAAACTATTGAAAAAGAAGCTAAAAATTTTCCAACTACAATTTCATGTTCCTTTAGTGGAGAAGTCATTAAAAGTTCCATAGTACCCAATTTTTGTTCCTCAGCAATAAGTCTCATAGTTAGTGCAGGGGATAAGAAAATCAAAAAGAAAACAGCTCCCGCTAAAAATCCTCTAATACTAGCTTCCGAAAAGGCATCAGAAACAGAAGCAATAAAGAAAAAGCCTGTTACAGTAAAAAAAGATGCCGCAACAATATATGCCATTGGAGATTTGATATAACTTAGAAGTTCTTTTTTGAATATTGTATATATATTAATCATTATTCAGATGTTAACTGTAAAAATATTTCTTCAAGGGTTAGCGGCAATGAATTCAGTTTATGAAGGCCGATGCCATTTTCTACAATGAGCCTTGCAATATTTTCTTCTACACCATGATTGGATGACATTTCAATAATATAATTTTTATATTCACTATTATTATCAAATTTACTCCTTACATCCACTACATAACTCTCGTTTCTTAATAATTTAATGAAATTCACACCATTATTTTCTTTAATAGAAACTTCACATACTTGAGTTGATTGGAGTCTCTTAGATAAATTATTAGGTGTATCATCAGCAACAATTTTTCCATCATGAATTACTAAAACTCTTTTACATATAGTTGTTACTTCAGGAAGAATATGAGAACTAAGAATCAAAGTGTGTTCTCCCCCTAAACTTTGAATAAGTTTCCTTGTTTCTACAACTTGGACAGGATCTATTCCAATAGTTGGCTCATCCATAATTAAAATTTTAGGTTTGTGAATTATAGATTGAGCTATACCGGTTCTCTGCCTGTAGCCTTTTGAAAGTTTTCCGATAATAGTATCTCTGTAAGTTTCTAAACCCGTTATATCTATAACTTCATCAGTTCTTTTTGATATTCCGCTTTTCATTCCTCTTATAGAAGCCATAAAATTTAGATATTCCTTTACAGTCATATCTAAATACAAAGGGACGTTTTCTGGAAGATATCCAATTTGCTTTCTTGCTTCAAGAGATTTATCAACAATATCATAACCCCCAACAGATACTTTTCCATTGGTAGGCGGAGTGTATCCTGTCATAACTTTCATTGTTGTTGATTTTCCTGCCCCATTTGGGCCCAGCAAACCAACTGTTTCGCCTTTTTCAATAGAGAAGGAAACATCTAATACAGCAGGATAATCCCCGTAATATTTAGACATATTTGAAATCTTAATCATTTTAATTAATATTTTGTGTGTGCTAGAACTTCTAAATGGAAATGATAGCCAATTAAATTGTTATATTCAACAATACTTGGATTGTTTTGATAAAATAATCTTAATATGACTTTATATTCACCAAAAGAAATATATTTAGATAATGCTGCTACGACTTCTATGAGACAAGAAGTTCTCGATGAGATGATGCCATATTTTACTGAAAATTATGGCAATCCCTCTAGTCTTTATAGCATAGCCCAAATTGCAAGAGATGCTGTAGATGGATCTAGAGAAAATGTAGCAAAAATACTAAATTGCAAGCCTAGCGAGATCATATTTACTAGTGGCGGAACTGAGTCTGACAATATGGCTATCAT
>CESD01024124.1_pt1 | contig 13215 bp, 9 predicted proteins | sample 531191 | NCBI WGS metagenome assembly CESD01 (sample SAMEA2622021, study PRJEB7988) | marine metagenome | biome: marine biome (ENVO:00000447); feature: deep chlorophyll maximum layer (ENVO:xxxxxxxx); material: "saline water (ENVO:00002010), including plankton (ENVO:xxxxxxxx)" | depth 188 m
CCAGAATTGCCACTTGCAATGAGTCTTTTAGATCAGTATAAATCAGGAATGGATGCAACCTTTATACCTATAGAAAATCGACTTTCATTTTTTGATGATAATGTTAGAGATGATTTTACATCATCTATTAAGAAGAAATTGGATTTTGAAGTTTTACCAGCCTTACAAGAATTGATTGATTTTTTGAATAGTGATTATCAAATGCGTATGCCTGATAATGTTGGAGCATATCAATATCCTGGAGGTGAAGACTATTATAATTATATGATAGAATACCATACGAATTCAGGACTAACAGCAAAAGAAATTCATGGGATTGGCTTGAAAAGGGTTGAGGAATTATATGAAGAGATGGCTCAAATTCGTGGACAATTAGGGTTTGAAAAGGGTCAGCAAGCTTTTCATGAAAAACTTATGAGTGATCCATATTTTATTGCAAAAACACCGGCTGAAGTTGAAGAAAGATATATGGATTATATGGATAGAATTGAACCTCATATTTCTCGTCTTTTCCGAAATCAACCGGAAGCACCATATGGTGTTAGACGATTGGATGAAGCATTAGAAGGTGCGATGACATTTGGTTATTATCAAGTACCTACTGCGGGAAATGAAAGGGGTGAGTATAATTATAATGGTTCAGATCTGAAAAACCGACCCATGGTATGGTCTGGTCCACTAATATATCATGAATTGGCACCCGGGCATCACTTTCAAATCAATCTGAACACTGAAAATGAATCTGTACATAAAATCCGCAAAGACATGTGGCTGTTCAATGCATCAATAACTGAAGGATGGGGGAATTATGCTGCGTTTCTTGCAGAAGAAATTGGGATGTTGGATAAGCCATTAGATCAATACGGATGGTTGGTTTTCCAAATGTTTTTTTATAATCGGCTCGTTCTAGATACAGGTATGAATTCTCTAGGATGGTCATTGGAAGAAGCAAGAGAATTTATGCGTAAATATACATTTGCTACTGAAACAGAAATTCAAACAGAAACATTACGTTATTCTGTTGATATGCCAGGTCAAGCATTGGCATATGCTTTGGGTATGGATCGCTTGATATTGATGCGAAACAATATGGAAAAACAACTCGGTGATCAGTTTGATATTAGAGATTTTCATGATGCAGTGCTAAAGGAAGGTGCAATGCCTCTAAATATACTTGAAGATCATATCCAGTGGTTTATTACAAATAAAGAGAACAAAAAATGATACTAAAAAAAATTAAGCGTAGAGATTTTCTAAAAACAACAGCTGTTGGTAGTGCTGGTTTCGCACTTGGGATGAACCCATTTCAAATCAAAACTAAAAGTGATATAGATCGACTTTATGATAAATCAATTGTTATTGATACATTATGTGTGGGGCACGATTGGGACAGCGAAGAATTAGATGCTCTAGATAAATCAGGTTATACTGGAATTCAGACTAGCCTTGCAAATCGCACATGGGATAGCGCTTTAAAAAGTATTGCTGAATGGAATGACCGTATTGATGCTAATCCCGAAGTATTTTTAAAAGCAACCAAGGCATCACATTTTCGTCAAGCTAAAAAAGAAGATAAGGTCGCAGTCTTATATGGCCATCAAAATGCCACAATGATCGAAAATAAAATTGATCGTTTAGATATACTTCATGATTTAGGTACACGATGCATTCAATTAACCTATAACTCACGAAATTTATTAGGAGATGGATGTACAGAAAGAACAAACGCAGGGTTGTCTGACTTTGGAGTAGCAGCTGTAAAACGAATGAACAAATTGGGTATAATCGTTGACCTGTCACACTGCGGTAAACAAACTAGTTATGATGGAATTAAATTTTCTGACCCACCTGCTTGTTTTACACATACTATGTGTGAAGCCCTTTATCCTGGGCATCCACGTGCAAAGACCAATGATCAATTACTGCATGTAGCTGGTAAAGGTGGTATGATTGGTATTGCAGCCTTAGGTTATTTTGTAGGACCTGACCCTGGCGGAAAAACAACAATTGAAACATATTTAGATCATATTGACCATGCTGTTAAATTAGTAGGAATCGATCATGTTGGGTTGTGCACTGATTTTCAAATTCATGGAATTAAGGCTTGGGCAACAAAAGAAACATGGTATGAACCAAGATTGAAATCATTCAAGCCATCATACAATGTAAAATGGCCTCCTTGGATTCCAGAACTAGATGAACCTAGTCGTTTTCGTAATGTTACTTATGGTCTTCATAGCAGAGGATATTCTGAGCGTTCTATCGAAAAAATACTAGGACTGAATTGGTTAAACTATTTTGAAAAGGTTTTAAGAGGTTAATAATGAAAAGTTTAATAATAATAAAATTTATATTAATAACAAATATCATGACCCAGTCATACGATATTGTTATTAATGGTGGTCGTGTCATGGATCCAGAAACTGGATTTGATGGGATTCGGAATGTTGGTATTCGTGGAGACCAAATTGTTGAAATAACCACTAAATCTATAAGTGGTAAGGTTGCTGTAAATGCTAAAGGTTTAGTCGTCTCACCAGGATTTATTGACCTCCATGCACATGGGCAAACAAATGAAGCTCACGAGTATCAAGCTCGAGATGGTGTTACCACAGCGTTAGAAATGGAAGGTGGCGTTGGATTTTTTCGTGAGTGGATAGACTCAAAGGAAGGTAAGACGATCGTTAATTATGGTGGCACAGTGCCACACGGATTTTTACGAGCTATGGCTATGGATGCAAATCAAAGGATTTCTCGCAGACTACAAAGTCAAGTTCAAAAAAACGGTTTAAGCCTTGAAGGATTGTCTGGATTTGAGGAATCATTTGCTGCCGCAAATTATCAACCCCAATCTCAAAAGGAAGAAGAACGAACACGACGTATGATGCAGAATTATTTGGATGCTGGAGCGTTAGGTGTAGGTGTTCCTGTCGGATATTACCCTGGGGCAACAGCAGGTGAAATATTTCGTGTTTATCAATTTGCAGCAAGACAAGAGGTGCCGATATATACTCATACAAGAGGTTTTGGAATGCCTGGCCTTCAGGAAGCTATGGCAGACGCAGCTACTTCTGGAGCATCAGTTCATCTTGTTCATGCAAATAGTATGTCGTTAGGAGAGATTGAAACAACATTATCCATGGTGTCCGACGCTCAAAAAAATGGATTAGATATTACGACTGAAGTTTATCCTTATACGGCTGCTTCAACTTCTTTGGAATCAGTTCTATTTGATGAAGGTTGGAAAGAAACATTGAGTATTACCTATGAAGATTTGCAATGGGAAGCCACAGGCGAGAGATTAAATAGTTCAACCTTTTATGAATACAGAAAGAAGGGAGGCACAATAATTATTCATATGATGAAGCCAGAATGGATAAAAAAAGGAGTTAGTCATCCTGTAGCTATGATTGCGTCTGATGGAATGCCTTATGCTCCAGGTGCTCATCCAAGAACAGCAGGGACCTTCTCAAGAGTTTTAGGTAAATATGTTCGTAAAGAGAGGGTTATGGATTTAATGACGGCTTTAGGGAAAATGACTATTATGCCCGCTAAAAGATTGCAAGATGTTGCACCAGTTATGAATGGGAAGGGTAGATTGCAAGTAGGTGCTGATGCAGATATTACAATTTTCAATGCAAGAACTATCATTGATCAAGCTGATTTTAAAGGTTTGAAATATTCTAAAGGAGTAGAATACGTTTTAATCAATGGAGTTTTTGTAGTAAAAAACGGAAAAAATGTAAAAGATATGTATCCAGGCAGATCAATCTTAGGTAAATATCGAAAATAACCATTTAGCTATTTTGTTATGAAAAAATTGTTTTTTATAACAATCATATTGGGTTTCAGTTGTGGGATTAGAAATGATAATTCTACGCTGCTTTCAAAAATTTTTTATTCCCTTCATAAGGATTTCCCAAAGGTAGTTAATAATCCTAATGAATTTCGAGTTCAAATAATTTATACCCAAATTGATAGAAATAGTGATCAGATACCTGCATTTACTTCTCACAAGTTCAATATTGAATCAGAAAAATATTTTTATCCAGCTAGTACTGTAAAATTTCCAGCTGCTGTATTAGCACTAGAAAAAATTAATCGGTATAAATCTTTAGGTGTCACAAAAGATTCAAAACTAATAATTAGTTCAGATCGCGATTGGGCCAAATCAGTAAATAATGATACTTCATCTGTAACTGGAAATGCATCAATAGCACAGTATATAAAAAAAATTTTTGTTGTTTCAGATAATGATGCTTTTAATAGAATCTATGATTTTTTGGGTCATGATTATCTAAACGAGAGAATGTGGGCCATTGGTTATCCAGATATTCGTTTTCGCCATAGACTCTCTATAAGACTTAGTCCTGAAGAAAATAAATATACAAATTCATTTGATTTTTTTTCTGATAATGGTACTAGGCTATTAAAACAACCTTCTAATTATTCATCTATTAATTTATCTTTAAACTCGACAGAAAATTTTATTGGTGATGCATATCTTTTAGATGGGGAAAAAATAAATGGTGAAATGAATTTTTCTCAAAAGAATTTTTTTAAGTTAATAGACCAACATCAATTTTTAATAAAAGTTATGTTTCCAGATATATTAAAAGATCAACCAAAATTATTACTTGATGATGATGATTATGATTTTTTGTACGAATGGATGTCAAAACTTCCAAAAGAAAGTGAATATCCCTATTACTCAGATTATGATCAATACCCTGATGGATTATATAAGTTTTTTATGTTTGGTGATAATAAAGATCATATTTCACCATATATTAAGATTTTTAATAAGGTTGGAATGGCATATGGTTTTTTAACTGATAATGCTTATATAATTGATATCAGTAATGGTATTGAATTCTTTTTATCTGCAGTCATTTATGTTAATAGTAATGGTGTATTAAACGATGATAATTATGAATATGAAGATTTGGGATTACCTTTTTTATCAGCATTAGGTCAAAAAATTTATCAATATGAATTTTCAAGAAAAAAACAAGTTCATCCTAAATTTCCACGTTTTATTAAATAAGTTAAGATATAGTTCTTTATCTATAGGTTAGTTGTCCTTTATTTTTAAGTGTGTCGATTAAAAGATTATTAATTAAATCAGCAAATATTATTTTACTTCTGTCCTTAACATATTTAAATGGAGAGGGAAATCGACCAAATATTATTTTACTCTTCGCTGATGATGCAGGTTATTCTGACTTTGGATTTCAAGGTAGTCCTAATTTCAAGACTCCCCATTTAGATAAGTTGGCTGGTGAAAGTGTTCGTTTTACTCAGGCCTATACAACCTCGGCTGTCTGTGGTCCCTCAAGGGCTGGTCTTATGACAGGTCGTTATCAACAAAAATTTGGTTACGAAGAAAATAATGTGCCATCATATATGAGCCCTGTTGGGCTTACAGGGCCAGATATGGGACTGCCATTGGATCAAAAGACTATTGCAGATTATCTTAAAAAAGCTGGATATAGGAATATATATCTTGGAAAGTGGCATTTGGGTGGTGCTGATCGCTATCATCCCTTAAAACGAGGATTTGACGAGTTTTATGGTTTTCGTGGTGGCGCTAGGAACTATTGGCCTTATCAAGAACCCCCAAAAGATCCATTGAGAAAGTGGGAACGGAATTTCAAGCAGTTCGTTGAGCCAGAAGGTTACTTAACAGATGTGATTGCAGATGAGGCGATGGAATCAATTGAACGCAATAAGGAGAATCCATTTTTTCTTTTTGTTTCTTTTAATGCTCCTCATACTCCTATGCATTATTTAGAAGACGATCTGCCAGATAAAAAGTTTCGTTTGACTGAGAAGAGGCAAAAACTTTATGCTATGACAAAAGCCATGGATCGAGCATGTGGGCAGATACTTGATAAACTGGATGAATTGGGATTAACGGAAAATACATTAATTGTATTCACTAATGACAATGGAGGTGCATGGATAAATGATTCCAATAATCGTCCATTGAGTGGCGTGAAATTCACTCACCTTGAAGGAGGGATCCGTGTTCCATTTTTGTTGAAATATGGTAATCAATTTAAAGCATCAACCACATTTGATCATCCTATTAGTACATTTGATCTATTGCCTACATTTGCCAATGTAGCTGGGTTAAGTGAAGAAGGAATGGAATATCTTGACGGTGTCAATCTGATCTCATTTTTAAATGGAAAGAAGCAATTTAGGCCCCATGAAACATTATATTGGAAAAATGATGCGCAAGCTGCAATAAGGGATGGAGATTGGAAATTAATTCGAATGCCTGATCGTCCAGCACTATTATTTAATATTGCCAAAGACCCTAATGAAAAAAAAGACCTTGCCCAAAAATATCCAAAAAAAGTTGAAAAATTATATAAAAAGCTTTTTGCTTGGGAAACTACTTTAAAACGTTCTTTATGGGTAACTAGGAGGGAAATTATCCAGATGGGCATAGAAGCATTTGATAAATACAGATAAAATGAGACATTTTTTATTTTTAGTAATTATTTTTCTAGGTTGTAATCAGCAGTCATTCAAAAATAAACCTAACATCATTTATATATTAGCTGATGATCTTGGATATGGTGAGTTAGGTGTCTATGGACAAAAAATTATTGAAACACCTCATATTGATGCTCTTGCAAATAATGGTATGCTTTTTACAGATCATTATTCTGGTTCTCCTGTTTGTGCACCCTCAAGGTCAGTATTTATGACTGGACAACATACAGGTCATACGCCAATAAGAGGAAATGATGAGTGGAAAGAACGGGGAGACACGTGGAATTATCAGGCAATGTTTGATGATCCTTTTCTTGAAGGGCAAAGGCCAATTCCTGATAGTACTATTACTATTGCTGAAGTATTAAAATCTGCTGGATATTCTACAGGTATGGTTGGGAAATGGGGACTAGGTGCTCCAACAACTGAGGGTCTTCCCAATAAACAAGGTTTTGATTTTTTTTATGGATATAATTGTCAACGTCAAGCACATACCCTATATCCGATGCATCTATGGCGGAACGATGAAAGACATTTGCTTGATAATAAAAATGTCCCTCCTCATGCAAATTTGGCTGAAGGAGTAGATCCTGATAATCCAGATAGCTATTTAAACTTTGAATTAAATGAATATGCCCCTACGTTAATGCATAAAGAAGCGTTGGGATTTATTGAAAAAAATAAAAATAATCCTTTCTTTCTCTACTACGCATCACCCCTTCCTCATGTACCTTTGCAGGCTCCAAAAAAATGGGTTAATTATTATAGAAATAAACTTGGGGGTGAAAGTCCTTATACAGGTAAATCTTATTTCCCTAATCTTACTCCTCGAGCAACTTATGCTGCTATGATTTCATATCTTGATGAACAAGTTGGAGATCTAATAAATAAATTGAAAGAAATTGGTCAATACGAAAATACTTTGATTATTTTTACTAGTGATAATGGACCAACATATACAGGAGGGGCTGATACTCCATTTTTTAATAGCGCTATGCCATTTAAGACAGAATATGGATGGGCGAAAGGTTTCGTGCATGAAGGTGGGATTCGTGTGCCTATGATCGCAAGTTGGCCAAGGAAAATCAAAAAGGGTAGTCATTCCAATCATTTATCAGCTTTTCAAGATATGATGCCAACTTTTTGTGATATAGTAGGTGTCTCAAATCCAAACAATGTTGATGGAATAAGTTTGATGCCCACATTATTAGGATCACGCCAATCTAAAACTCATAAATATCTTTATTGGGAATTTCCAGCGTATAAAGGTCAACAAGCAGTACGAATGGGAAAATGGAAAGCAATTAGACGCAATATCTTTGATGGTAACATGGATATTGAGCTTTATGATCTTGAAAATGATATAATCGAACAGAAAAATGTAGCCAATCTTTACCCTGAAATTATTTTAGAGATAAAAAAAATCATGTTAGAATCACGTAATCGACCAATATATGAGAGATTTCGATTCCCTCAATTGGGAGATTGAATAGCCTAACAATACATCACTAATTTCTATACCAATTTTATTAAGGAGAATGCATGCGTAAAACGCTGATTTCTATAATTTTTTTTAGGTTACTTTTTGCTGCTGAATTAAAAACACCTGCAGAATTTTTAGGATATGAACTTGGAGATTACTTTACTCCTCACCATAAGGTGGTTTCATACTTTGAGTATGTTTCTAATCAAGAACCAAATATTAGAACTGTAATTTATGGTGAGACGTATGAAAGAAGACCTTTGATGACTGCAATTATTTCTAGTGAACTAAATATGAATATATTAGAAGATCTCCGCATTGATAATCTCAAGCGCGCAGGTATCTTGAAAGGCAAGCCTAGCGATAGAAAAATTGGTATTGTTTGGCTTAGTTATAATGTTCACGGAAACGAAGCAAACTCAACTGAAGCTGCAATGAAAACATTATATGCTTTAGCAGATAAAAATAATAAATCAACTCAAAAATGGTTAGATAACACGATTGTGATTCTTGATCCATGTGTAAATCCAGATGGGCGAGACAGGTATGCGAATTGGTATAGAATGATTGGAAATAGATGGCCCGATGCTGACCCAAACTCAAGAGAACATATGGAGCCATGGCCAGGAGGAAGAACAAATCATTATTATTTCGATTTAAATCGGGATTGGGCCTGGCAAACTCAACAAGAATCAGTTGCGCGTATAAAATTATATAACCAGTGGCTACCACATGTTCATGTTGACTTTCATGAACAAGGAATTAATAATGAGTATTATTTTGCTCCAGCTGCTGAACCTTTTCATGAATATATAACTGATTGGCAACGAGAGTTCCAAACAATGATTGGGAAAAATCATGCCAAATATTTTGATAAAAATAATTGGTTGTATTTCACAAAAGAAGTGTTTGATCTATTGTATCCAAGTTATGGTGATACTTATCCAACATATAATGGTGCTATTGGGATGACATATGAGCAGGCAGGTCATAGTCGGGGAGGTCTTGCAGTTGAGACAGAAGATGGAGATACATTAACACTTAATGACCGCTTAACGCATCATCATACGACTGGTTTATCTACAATTGAAGTAGCTTCAATTAATTCAGAAAAAATGGTTAATGAATTTGAGAAGTTCTTTGTAGATAATAAAAATGAACCAAAAGGCCCTTACAATAGCTACGTGATTTCTCAATCAAATAATATTGATAAACTATACGACTTACGACTATGGTTAGAAAATAATGGAATAGATTATGGATTTGCTTCATTAACAAAATCCTATAGAGGTTTAAATTATAAAACAGGGGAGTCTCAGCAAGTCAAGGTACAAAAAGGGGATCTTGTTGTATCATCATTTCAACCTAAATCAGTTTTAGTACAAGTGCTGTTTGAGCCTCAAACAGCATTAAGAGATACTTTAACTTACGATATTACTGCTTGGGCAATTCCTTATTCATATGGGCTTGATGCCTATGCGGTTAAGGGACTAGTCAAATCATCACCTTCTCCAAAGATTACTGAGACACCAAAGAAAAAAGTCAATAAAATGATTAGTGGTCAACCCTACGCCTACATATTGCCTTGGAAAGGTATTAAAGATCTAAAATTTTTAGCTTATTTATTTCAAAATGATATTGTTTCTAGAGTTTCAATGGAGTCTTTTAAAATCGATGAGAAATCCTACGACCCTGGTACGTTAGTAATCACTAGAAAAGGTAATGAAAAACATGGTCCAAGGTTTGACAAAATATTGCAAACTGCAGCTATGAAGTTTGATCGTTCATTGGAAAAATCCTCAAGTGGTTTTGTGTCTAGAGGAAAAGATTTTGGTTCGTCTTCAATGAAAGTTGTAAAAAGACCAAAGGTTGGTTTGATTTCAGGAGATGGTGTAAGAAGTTATGCTTTTGGAGAAGTTTGGCATTTTTTTGAGCGTCAAATAGATTTTCCAGTTACTGTAATTGATGGAACAAGTTTTTCTAGAATACCTAAGCATGATTATGATGTTTTTATTTTGCCATCTGGAAATTATTATTATTTAGATGATGAAATACGAAATGAATTACGTCATTGGGTTCGTTCCGGTGGCCGCTTGATTTTGATGGATTCAGCTATGGATAAGTTTGTAGATCACAAAGGTTATAATTTGAAACGATTTGCGAATAATGAAGAGAAGAAACAGTTTGAAAAGAAAATGAAGGAAAGAGAATTATCTGAAAGACTTAATTCATTTAGTGATCGCCAAAGAAATAATTTAAGTCAAAATGCTTACGGTGCAATTGTTAGAGTTAATTTAGATAATACTCATCCATTGGCTTTTGGTTATAATGAAGAATATTTTTCACTTAAACTTAGTAATCGACGATATGCTTTTTTACCTAGAGGATGGAACGTAGGAATTACACAAGATTCCACTGCGATTATGAGCGGATTTGTGGGTTTTAAAGCAAAGGAAAACTTTAGGGAATCAATGGTTTTTGGGGTTGAAAATATGGGAAGAGGACGTGTTATTTATTTAGCTGACAATCCGCTTTTTCGAGCATTTTGGTATAATGGGAAACTTTTATTTGGCAATGCCGTATTTATTGTAGGTAGTTAGGAAAAATATGTTAAAAAAATTATTATTTCTTTTATTATTCGGTTTATTTGCTTGTTCCAAATCTGATGTTGATTTAAAAATTGTTGATGCATCAGATATCTATAAGCAAGTTGAAACTCATAGAGGTAAAGAAGCGGTTCTTGTCAACTTTTGGGCTACTCATTGTAGTCCATGTATTGAAGAATTTCCTATGATACTTGAACTTGGTGAAGAGTATAAAAATCAAGGTCTCAAAATTTATTTTGTGAGTACAGATTGGTTAGATCGTAAAGAAGCTGTCCTTGAGTTTTTACAGAATATAGGTGTGAAGGGTGTTTCATTTTTAACAGATGAATTAGATGATAATGAATTTATAAATGCTATTCATCAAAATTGGTCTGGAGCGTTACCTTTTACACTAGCGTTCGATAAAAATGGGAATCTTATTGATTATTGGGAAAATAAAAAAGACAGAATATTTTTTGATTCAGTTATAAAAAAAGTTCTTTCTCCGTGAAATTTGAAGAATTTCAATTAGAGCGAAATCAATCTACTTGGGAAAATAAGGTTGATTATAATTTAACTGAAAGTGGCGTTCACCCTGGAACTTTAAAAACACTTTTCAATTCGGATTTTATAGAAAAAATTCAAAATACTGAAATAACCTATGGGTTTACTGAAGGTTCACCTCAATTAAGAGAGTCCATAGCTTCAATATATGAAGGTGCAACTATTGATAATATTCAAGCATTTAATGGATCTGCTGAGGCTAATATGGTATCGATATTGACTTTAATTGAGCCTGGAGATGAAATGGTATATATGATGCCCAATTATCTTCAAATATATGGCTTTGCAAGAGGCATAGGTGCGAATGTTAAAACCTTTCATTTAAAAGAATCATTGGAGTGGAAACCTGATATTGAGGAATTAAGCTCAATAGTTTCTGATAAAACAAAATTAATATGTATTTGTAATCCTAACAATCCAACTGGTTCAGTTCTGCCAAAAGATATGGTTCACAAGATTGGAGAAATAGCCCAAAGAGTTAATGCATGGATTTTGTCAGACGAGGTTTACCGTGGCGCGGAACTAGATGGAAATGAGTGCAATTCTTTTTGGGAAATAGGCTATGAAAAAACCATAGTGAATTGCGGTCTATCAAAAGCATATGGATTACCTGGGCTACGCTTAGGATGGTCTATATCCAATAAAGATTATATTAATCAATGCTGGGCAACCCATGATTATACCAGTATATCTATAGGGCGACTTAGTGATGTCATTGGTTCCTATGTATTACATCCTGACAATCGATTAAATACACTTGATCAAATCAGAAAATCCTTAAATAATAATTTAGAACTTTTTCAAAATTGGCTAGAAGGGTTTGGAAATCATTTTCGTTTCATACCTCCTCAAGCTGGAGCTATGGCATTTGTAGGATATGATTGGAAAATCAATTCATCTAAACTAATAGAGAAATTAAGAGATGAGACTAGCGTAATGCTTGTTGCGGGCGATTGGTATGGAATGGATAATTATGTTAGGTTTGGTTATGGGGCCAAGTCAGCTGATCTTAAAGAAGCTTTAGATAGAATCTCTCCAGTATTAAAAACTCTATGATAAATTTCCCAGATAGTGTTGATGACTCATATAAACGTTCAAAAGCACATATCCGAAAAACACCACTTGAGCATTCTCCATATTTAAGTAATCTTATTAATGGGGATGTTTATCTCAAGCTAGATAATGTTCAAAGAACAGGTTCATTTAAATTTCGTGGTGCTATTAGTAAGATGACCTCTTTGTCTGATAAAGAAAAAGTTAATGGAGTGGTTACAGCCTCAACGGGAAATCATGGAGCAGCTTGCTCGTTAGCAATGTCCTTACTTGGAATAAAAGGTAAAATAGTTGTTCCTGAGAATGTTCATAAGAATAAAGTAGAGAATATTCTTAATCTTGGTGGGGAAGTTGAATATTTTGGCGATGATTGTATTCATGCTGAAGAAAGAGCTCAGGAAATATCTAAAGAAACTGGAGCAGTTTATATTTCACCTTATAATGATGAAGCAATTGTCTGTGGCCAAGCAACATTAGGACTTGAAATAGAACAAGAATTAAAAAATGTTGATTCAACTTTTATTTCTGTTGGTGGTGGTGGATTAATTGGAGGGGTAGGTGGCTATCTTAAATCAATCAATCAGGAAACAAAAATATATGGAGTTTCTCCAGAAAACTCTTGTGTAATGTATGAGTCAATCAAAGCTAACAAACAGTTGGATCTTCCATCAAAGCCTACATTGTCTGATGGTACTGCTGGTGGTGTAGAGTTTGGCTCGATTACATTTCAATTATGTAAAGATATTATTGATGATTTTACACTGGTTTCAGAAAAGGAAATAATTGAAGGTATACTTATCGGCATTGAAAAGCATCATCAGTTAATTGAAGGTGCAGCTGGAACAGCTATTGCAGGTTTTTTAAAATATAAAAACAATTTAATTGGTAAAAGAGTTGTAATTGTGATGTGTGGCGGTAATATTAGTTCTGAAGTATTAAAGTCGATTCTATGATTAGAGTCGTTGATTTATCTACTATTAAATCTATTCTCCCAAAAGTTGATTTAATTAGTGAAATTGAGAA
>CESD01006626.1_pt1 | contig 13126 bp, 13 predicted proteins | sample 531191 | NCBI WGS metagenome assembly CESD01 (sample SAMEA2622021, study PRJEB7988) | marine metagenome | biome: marine biome (ENVO:00000447); feature: deep chlorophyll maximum layer (ENVO:xxxxxxxx); material: "saline water (ENVO:00002010), including plankton (ENVO:xxxxxxxx)" | depth 188 m
GTAGATAAAGCAAACGTATTGGAGGTAAGTGTTTTATGGAGAGAAGTCATAACTGATCTATCTAAAGATTATCCAGATGTAAGTCTTTCACACATGTTAGTAGATAATGCTGCCATGCAATTAGTAAGAGAGCCTAAACAGTTTGATGTGGTAGTCACAGGTAATTTATTTGGAGATATACTTTCAGATATAGCAGCTATGATGACCGGATCAATAGGGATGCTTCCTTCGGCTTCAATTAATTCAGAAAATAAAGGCATGTTTGAACCTGTACATGGTTCTGCACCTGATATTGCTGGTCTAGGATTAGCTAATCCGTTAGCTGCAATTCTGTCAGTAGCAATGATGCTTAGATATAGTTTTGGCCTAGAAGAGCCTGCGAGTAAAATTGAAGAAGCAATAGAGAAGGTTCTCAAGGAAGGCTATAGGACTAATGACCTAGAAGGTCCAGAAGACATGAAATTAAATACAGATCAAATGAGTCAAAAAATATTGGATAATTTGGAAGGTTTCAATGAATAAGGCAAGTAAGATAGCTATTGTTGGAGCCACTGGAATGGTTGGTCAGAGTTTTTTAAAACTCCTGGAAAAGGTTTATTTTCAAGATGCAGAAATATCTCTATTAGCGAGTAGTAATTCAGCTGGTAAAGAAATAAATTTTAGGGGAAAGAATCATAGGGTCGAAGATTTATCGAAATTTAATTTTTCTAAATTTGACTTAGCACTTTTTTCTGCAGGATCTTCAGTAGCATCTATTTATGCTCCCATAGCAGTTTCTCAAGGATGTGTGGTTGTTGATAATTCTTCCTGTTTCCGTTACGAAGATGACATACCTCTTATTGTTCCAGAAGTTAATAGTAAAGTGCTGGATGATTATGAACTTCCTGGAATTATTGCAAATCCTAATTGCTCAACTATCCAAATGCTTGTTGCTTTAAAGCCACTGCATGATGAATTTGTTATTGAAAGAATAGACGTAACTACTTTTCAAGCTGTATCGGGTACAGGAAAAAAAGCTACTGAAGAGTTAATAGATCAAATAGACGTCTATGAAGGAAACACAGAAGTTAAGAGTTCTATTTATGCTAAGCCTATTGCTAACAACGTTCTTCCTCATTGTGATGTATTTGAAGAAAACAGATACACAAAAGAAGAAAATAAATTGGTAAAAGAAACTCATAAGATTCTTGATCTAAACATACAAGTTGCAGCTACGTGCGTAAGAGTTCCTGTACTAAATGGGCATTCTGAATCAGTCCATATTAAAACTAAAAGACCTGTATCTGAAGATTTAGCTGTTAAGCTTTTAAAAGAAGCACCCGGTATATCTCTTAAATATGGAAAATCTGAAGAAGACTATCCAACTGCAATTACTGACGGAGATGGAAGTCACTTAGTTCATGTAGGGAGAGTTAGAAAAGATCTTTGGGATGAAAACAGACTTAATATGTGGGTTGTTGCTGATAACTTATTAAAAGGAGCTGCTTTAAATAGCATCCAAATAGCTTCTTTACTATTTGACTAAATAATGGAGAGTTTCTTATTAAGCGTAGAAACTAAGTTTTTTTTCTTCACGGGCACCTATTTAGAAGGATTTATAGGATTGCTAGCAGGCTTAACTTTTTTCTGTTTGACTATTCAAACTTTCAGGATTGAGAGAAAAGCAAAAAATCCAACTATTAAGTCATCTAAACTTTCCGAAGTAGGAGATGAAAATCTTGCAAAAATTAATCTTTCTAGAAGTTTAATAGAGATGGATCAAAAGCCCGAAGCTAAAAAATTATTAAATGAAGTCATCAGATCTGAAGGATTGTCTAAAGAAAATATAACTATCGCTAATTCTCTTTTGGACCAGATTTCTAATGCCAAATCATAAATATCACGTAGCTCTTGGTGTAGAGTATGAAGGTACTAATTATTTTGGTTTTCAGAAGCAAAAAAGTACTAGCCAAACTATTCAAGGACTTCTGGAGAAAGGTCTTAAGAAGGTCGCTGACCAACAAATAAAATCCTTTTGCAGTGGTAGGACTGACAGTGGTGTGCATGCTCTTATGCAAGTTATCCACTTCGAAACTAGTTCTTCTAGAAGGGAAGACGAATGGGTACGAGGAGTAAATTCTTATTTACCCCAAGACATAAGAGTTCTTTGGTCTAAGGAAGTAGGAGATAATTTTCATGCAAGATTCTCAGCTTTTGATAGGTCTTATAGATACATTATAAGAAATAATCATGTGCCTTCAGCTTTATGGTCAAAGAGATCTCTTTATGTTCCTCAGGAATTGGATCATCAAGCTATGAAAAGAGCTACTAAATATCTAGTCGGAGAACATGATTTTAGCTCTTTTCGAGGTTCAGGTTGCCAGTCAAAAACTGCAATAAGGAATATGAAAAAAATTGAAATAAAAAAGAAAAAAGATTTAATTTTTATAGATTTAAATGCTAATGCTTTCTTGCTGCATATGGTTAGGGTTATAGTTGGAACTTTAATAATGGTCGGAAAAGGTGAGATTAAACCTTTAGATGTAAAGAAAATATTAGATTTAAAAGACAGAAAGGCTGCAGGAAAAACAGTTGATCCATCTGGTCTATATTTTATAGGCCCAAGGTACCCAAAAAATTTCAATATACCAAAACTTAAGATTACGTAACTTTAGCCAATTCTTACACTATATGTATAAGTTATAATTCTTTAATAATATGAATCATTTTATAAAAATTTGTGGAATTACTTCTAAAGAAGATGCTCTTATGGTTGAAGCAGAAGGAGCAGACGCCTTAGGTTTCATATTGCACGAGGAAAGTGATAGGTTTGTAGGCATAGAAAAAGTAGTGGATATTGTTGAATGCCTTCATGAAGACATAGAAATATTCTTAGTATTTGTAAACAAAAAGGAAGAGTTTGTAGCAAATTGCTTAAATAAAATTCCCCATGCAATACCGCAATTTCATGGCGATGAAAACGCAAAATTTTGCAATAAATTTAATAAAGATTTTGTTAAAGCCATAAGAGTAAATGCAGAGACAGATTTTGAAAAAATAAACTATAATTTTGAAAAGGCAAAAATGCTTTTATTAGATTCACATGAAGAAGGGTCTTACGGAGGTACAGGTAAATCTTTTGATTGGGACTTAATAGAAACTAAATTAAAAATTCCTTTCTTGTTAGCTGGAGGAATAGATACAATAAACGTTGAAAAGGCTCTTTCCTCAGTGTCTTGCAAAGGAGTAGATGTGAGTTCTGGAGTAGAAAGCAAACCAGGTAAGAAAGATCCAATTAAAGTAAGGGATTTGATAAACAAAGTAAGGAGATTTAATGTCTGAAGAGTATTTACCAGATAATGATGGTCGTTTTGGAGTATACGGCGGTAGGTATGTAGCTGAAACCTTAGTTCCCGCCTTAGATGACCTGTCTGAACAGTATAAACTTATTAAAAATGATAAAGATTTCTTAAAAGAATTTAGAAATGATTTATCTCATTATGTAGGAAGACCTTCTCCACTTTATTATGCAAAACGTTGGACTCAGCTCTTGGGAGGGGCAAAAATTTATCTTAAACGAGAAGATTTAAATCATACAGGAGCTCATAAAATCAACAATACCGTTGGCCAAATCCTTCTAGCAAAGCACATGGGAAAGAAAAGAATTATTGCTGAAACAGGCGCTGGACAACATGGGGTTGCAAGTGCAACAGTAGCGGCACGTCATGGCTTGGAATGTATTGTTTACATGGGAGAAGAAGATATACAAAGACAATCATTAAATGTATTTAGAATGAAACTTTTAGGTGCCGAGGTTGTTGGGGTAACTTCTGGAACTAGGACGTTAAAGGATGCAATGAATGAAGCTATGCGTGATTGGGTAACAAATGTAGATGATACTTATTATATTATTGGAAGTGTTGCTGGTCCGCATCCTTATCCTGAAATTGTAAGAGATTTTAATGCCGTTGTTGGCGAAGAAGTAATTGAGCAAAGCAAAAATGAAATTGGTAAAAATCCTGATGTATTAATTGCTTGCGTAGGAGGAGGTTCAAATGCTTTGGGTCTTTTTTATCCTTTTATAAAGTCTAAGGAAGTGAGGCTAATAGGTGTAGAGGCTGGAGGACTAGGTTTGAGCACAGGAAAACATGCAGCCCCTTTAAACGATGGAAAAGAGGGTGTTTTACATGGAATGAGAACCTATTTGATGCAAGATGATGCAGGTCAGATCTTAGAGACACATTCTGTATCAGCAGGTTTAGACTATCCAGGAGTTGGTCCCGAACACTCTTGGTTAAAAGATACAGGAAGAGCAGAATATGTAGTAGCAGATGATGAAGAAGCTTTAGATGCATTTAAAGAACTTACAAAAATAGAAGGCATTATGCCTGCTTTGGAAACTGCTCATGGATTAGCATATGTAAAAAAACTCGCTCCTACAATGAAGCCGGATCAAACGATTGTAGTCAATGTTTCCGGAAGAGGAGATAAAGATATAAATACTGTTGCCTCCATAGAAGGAATAGAACTTTAGTGAATAGAATCAAAAAAAAATTTGATAAACTTGCATTAACTGATTCTAAAGCGCTGATAACCTATATCGTTGCAGGGGATCCTGATCTAGATTCAACTCTAAGTATTATGAACTGCATGGTATCAGAAGGTGCTGATATCATAGAAATAGGTATTCCATTTTCTGATCCTATGGCAGAAGGGATTTCTATACAAAGAGGTCATGAGAGAGCACTACTAAATAAGACCAGCATTAAAGATACTTTAGACCTAGTATCTAAATTTAGAAAATCTAATAAAACAACTCCTATTGTCTTTATGGGTTATATGAATCCTTTTGAATCTATGGGAGTTCAAGAATTTTGTAAGGAAGCTTCTAATAAAGGTGTAGATGGAATATTGATAGTAGATATGCCTCCAGAAGAGAGTACGGAATTCTCAAAGGAGGCTAAAAACTACGGAATTGATGTAATAAGACTAATAGCACCCACAACCGACCTCTCCAGAGCAAAAGAAATCTGTAATTTATCTTCCGGTTATATTTATTATATTTCTGTTAAAGGTATAACTGGATCAAAAGACTTGGATTCAGAAGACGTACAGCAGAAAGTTGAACTTTTGAGTACCGAAACTAATCTCCCTATAGCTATAGGATTTGGAATAAAAGATTCTAAGTCAGCTTTATCCGTAAAAGACTTTGCAGATGGTATAGTAGTTGGGAGTGTATTCGTAGATTTAGTGGGCGAAGGGGGAGACACTATCAAGAAAATAGCTGCAAAAACAAAAGAGTTATCCTTAGCGCTAAAATAGCTATGGCTAGTTGGTTTGAAAAATTACTACCTTCTTTTATAAGAAAAGGTGCAACTAAGAAATCTACCATTCCAGAAGGTTTATGGCAAAGTTGTAATGCCTGTAACAATATACTTTATGTTCCCGAGTTAGAAGCAAATTTGTATGTTTGTCCTAAGTGCGATCATCACATTAGGTTAGGTGCAAGGAAGAGATTAGAATTTTTTTTAGATTCTTCGTGGACAAAAGAGATATCAGAATCTAAATCACCTAAAGATTGGTTAAAATTTAAAGATACTAAGTCTTATAAAGAAAGAATAGAGTTAGCAAAAGATGGAAGTAATGAAAATGAGGCCCTTATAGTGATGGAAGGCACTATAAACAGGCTTCCTGTTGTAGCAGCAGCATTTGAGTTTAGGTTTATGGGCGGATCAATGGGTTCTGTGGTTGGTCAAAAATTTGTAGAAGCAATTAACCATTCTTTGTCTAAACAACTCCCGCTGGTATGTTTTTCAACAAGCGGTGGTGCAAGAATGCAGGAATCGTTAGTTTCTTTATATCAAATGGCCAAAACAAGTGCGGCGATAGAAAAGATGCATCAGGCTCACTTGCCATATATATCTGTAATGATAGACCCTATCTATGGTGGGGTGGCCGCTAGTCTTGCTATGCTGGGTGATATAAATATTGCTGAACCTAAAGCTTTAGTTGGCTTTACTGGTCCAAGAGTAATTGAGCAGACATTAAATGTACAACTCCCTGAAGGCTTTCAAAGAAGTGAATTTTTATTAGATCATGGAGCTATAGACATGATAGTGCATAGAAAAGATTTAAAAGATACTGTTCACAGATTAATATCTGCACTCATATCTAACAAAAAATCATAAAATTTCATGAAATCTAACTCGCTAGTTGACTGGCTTGACTATATAGACCTAAATCGACCTAAAGAGGAAGAGTTTGGGTTAAAAAGATTACATCCTATTAGAGATATAATCTTGCAGTCCACATTAGCAGAGAAAACTGTTGTTATTGGAGGAACAAACGGTAAAGGTACGTCAGCTGAGTTCTTGAACAACTTATTGATAGAATCTAATTTTAAAGTAGGTCTTTATACATCGCCCCATTTATTTAATTTCAATGAAAGAATTCGGATAAATGGTTTACCTGTTTCTGATGCTGAGATTATTGAAGCTTTTGAAGAAATAGAAAGAATAAAAAAAGACATCAAGTTGACCTATTTTGATTATGCTACATTGGCAGCATTTATTATCTTTACCAAAAATATTTTAGATGTCGTTATCTTAGAAATAGGATTGGGGGGTAGATATGATCCAGTGAATTTAGTTGACTCAGATATTGCAATCTTAACCAATGTAGAGCTTGACCACCAAAAATGGCTTGGCAACACAAGAGAGCAAATTGGCAAAGAAAAGTCTGCTATCTTTAGAGATGATAAAACAATTATTATGGGTTCAAATAATATGCCTTCTTCCGTCATGGAAAAGGTCGAGGAGCTTAATTCTAAAGTACTTCAGTTAGATATTGATTTTTTTACAAGCGAAATAAACACTAATAATCTCAATAAAGAATCAGTTGCATGCTCGATTGCAGCTTATAAAGAAATTACAGATCTTAAAGTAGATTTTAACGAAATTTTAAGGAACACCAGTCTGCTTGGTAGATGTGATGTAAATAATAAATTTATTTTGGATGTTTCTCATAACTTAGCTTCCGTTGTGAATCTTGTTACATTTCTCAATACGGAATTTCAAGATAAATCAATTAAAGCTATTGTTGGCTTAATGAAAGATAAAGACATACATGAAATTATCCAAGAAATTAATGATATTATTTCTGAGTGGTATACATGTTCTCCTCATATGGATAGAGCGATGCCAGCCAATGAATTAAAGAAACTTATATTGCAAGAAACAAATAATGAAGTAAAAGCTTTTGAGACAGTTGATCTTGCTATTAAAGAAGCATTAAAACAAGATGATAGTGATTTAGTTCTAGTTTTTGGGTCATTCTTTACAGTAAGTGAAGCTTATGAGTCTTTATCTCAACTCAAACAAATTGAATTATGAATAGATTGAACTACTTTTTAGTACTTTTTGTAACGCTTTTTATCCTTTTATCGTTATTTACTACTCCCCAATCTTTTAAAAGTTATTTAAATTCAGAAATCAATACAACTATTCCAGAAGAGTTCGAGGTTGCAAAACCTATAAAATTAACCAAAATTCCTTTTGATATAGATGCTTTTAGCGAAGCTAAAGAAAACAATGCAATAGAATCTATAAATTCTATTGAGGCAATGCCTAGTTGGACCATATTAGTTAAAGAGTATGAAGATCAAGACGACCTCATGACCGATTTTAAAATTTTAAAAGAAAGAGGACTTAAAGCTTATATTCAATACAAGGAAAACGAAGAAAATAAGTTTATCTTGTATATTGGCCCAACTATGGATAGAAGTGATTCGCGAGATAATTTAGCAAAAATTTCTGACTTAATTCAATTTTCTCCTAAGATAATTCCTTATGATTGACGAGCTTGTTCTAATTGACTGGATATCTGTAGCTCTATTAGCAACTTTTGGAATTACAGGCTTATTTAATGGGTTTATCAAAGAATTTTTTTCTGCGGCTGCGTGGATTATTTCTTTGACTATGGCGTGGCTTTGGGGCCCATCTCTTTTTCCATTGATAGAAGCTTATATAGGAGAAACAGAAATCACTAAAGCAGTATCTTTTCTTGCCCTTTTCATATCTTGTTTTTTGGTTCTGAAATTTTTAGGATCATTACTATCTATACTCACCTCGGTTATTGGCTTGAAGGTAGTTGATAAAGTTTTAGGGTTTTGTTTTGGAACTCTAAAAGTTGCTATAGTCCTTACAAGTTTATATGCATACAATCTTGATTTTCTTGATAATAAAAAGTGGTGGCTGGACTCTCTAACTCGTGAGTATATTATTCAAATTATAGTAATGGCAGAGCCAATATTTCGGGACTGGCAACTCTGGGCTCCAACTTTTTTAAATAAAGATAATTTAAATTTAGATCTTTGATATAAAATATCTTTATGTGTGGAGTAGTAGGCATAGTCAGTCAATCGGAAGTTTCTCCGATAATCTATGATGCTCTTACTGTTCTTCAACACAGAGGTCAAGATGCAGCTGGAATAGCAACTTCTACTAATAACCGGTTCTTCATTAGGAAACAACTCGGTCTTGTTCGTGATGTTATAAGAAATCAACACGTTGTTAACTTAAGAGGTCAAATGGGGATAGGTCATGTAAGGTATCCTACTGCTGGTAATGAAGATAGGGAACTAGCTCAACCAATGTATGTTAATTCTCCTTTCGGCATTAGTATTGCTCATAACGGAAATTTGACTAATCATGAAGAATTAAAAGAAGCTTTAAAACATAGAGATTTAAGGCATTTAAATACAGATTCAGATAGCGAAGTTCTATTAAATGTATTTGCTCATGAGCTTCAGAAACAAGGTTCCATCAATCCAACTTCAAAAGAAATTTTTGCAGCAGTTAGAGGGCTGCATAAAAGAGTAAGAGGTGCCTATTCCGTTGTGGTAATGATAAATGGAATTGGTATTGTTGGATTCAGGGATCCTTTTGGAATACGACCTTTGATATTAGGTAGGAAAGAAAGTGATCTCATTGGAGATGACTACATGATTGCATCAGAGAGTACTGTTTTAGAATCTTTGGGTTTTGATGTCATGGATGATATCGAAGCTGGATCTGCAGTCTTTATTAATTCTGAAGGAGAGATGAAAATAGAATCTTGCATTAATAATCCCATACCAACTCCTTGTATTTTTGAATATGTTTACCTGGCCAGGCCTGATGCAACCATTGATAATATTTCAGTTCATAAATCTAGAATGCGTATGGGTGAATATCTTGCCAAAAAAATATTAAAAGAGAATCCCAATCATGACATAGATGTTGTTATACCTATACCAGATAGTAGTACTACGTCTGCTTTACAGCTTGCTTCAACTTTAGGTATCAAATATAGAGAAGGTTTTGTAAAGAATAGGTATATAGGAAGGACTTTTATTATGCCTTTTCAAGAAAAAAGAGAGAAATCTGTTAGACAAAAACTTAATGCAATCAACTTAGAGTTTAAGGACAAGGTAGTCCTCTTAGTAGATGACTCAATTGTTAGAGGGACCACCAGTAGACAAATAATTGAGATGGCTAGATCATCAGGTGCTAAGAAGGTTTATTTTGCTTCAGCAGCTCCACCAATTAGATTCCAAAACGTATATGGTATAGATATGGCAGCTACCACGGAATTAGTCGCCCATAATCGAACTGAGAAGGAGATAGAAAACTTCATAGATGCAGATTGGTTGATTTATCAAAACTTAGAAGATTTAGTCCAAGCTGCTCAGCAAGGGAATAAAGATATAAAACAATTTGAATGTTCTATATTTGATGGCAAATACGTCACAGATGATATAGATGAGAAATATCTCAAGAATTTGGAAGACCTCCGAAATGATAAATCTAAATCAATTAGACAAAGTAATTTAAATTAATTTAATTTTACTTCTTCAATAGTAATAGAAGGTAAAACTGCATTATTTGCAGCTTCTTTATAGGAAGCGATTTCATGAAAATTTAAATATCTATAAACGTCTGCACCCATTGTGTTGATCTCTGACATGAACTCATTATATTCTTCTATTGTAGGAATATATCCAAGTGTTGCAGATATAGCAGCTAGCTCAGCTGAAGCAAGGAAAACGTTCGCTCCATCTCCTAGTCTATTTGGGAAGTTCCTAGTTGAAGTTGATACAACCGTCGACTCTGCCTCTACACGAGCTTGATTTCCCATGCATAGTGAACAACCTGGCATTTCAAGTCGCACACCTGCATTTTCAAAGATATTGTAATATCCTTCCTCGGTTAATTGATGTTTATCCATTTTAGTGGGAGGAGATATCCATAACCTAGAGGGGAGCTCTGTTACTTTGTCTAGTAGTTTACCTGCAGCTCTAAAGTGCCCAATATTTGTCATGCAAGAACCAATAAACACCTCATCAATATTTGTTTTAGCTACTTCAGACAAGGTCTTGATATCATCAGGATCATTTGGACAGGCAAGCAAAGGTTCTGTTATTTCATTTAAGTCTATCTCAATAACTGCTGCATATTCTGCATCTTCGTCAGCTTCCATTAATATCGGATTCTCTAGCCAAGCTTCCATGGCTTGCGCTCTTCTCTCTAAAGTTTTTTCATCTTCATAACCTTCTGAGATTAGCCATCTAAGAAGGATAATATTAGATTCTAGATACTCTCTAATAGGTTCTTCATTTAATTTTATAGTACATCCCGAAGCTGATCTTTCTGCAGAAGCATCTGATAATTCAAACGCTTGTTCAACCTTCAAATTAGGTAATCCTTCTATTTCTAGACATTTTCCAGAAAATACATTTACTTTACCTTCTTTAGGCAAAGTCAGTTGACCGGTTTGAAGGGCTGCATAAGGAATAGCATTAACTAAATCCCTGAGTGTAATTCCTGGTTGTAGTTCACCTCTAAATTTAACTAAAACTGATTCAGGCATATCTAATGGCATAACACCTAAAGCTGCACCAAAAGCTACCAATCCTGACCCGGCAGGAAAGCTTATACCTATAGGGAATCTAGTATGCGAATCGCCTCCTGTACCAACCATATCAGGAAGAAGCATGCGGTTTAACCATGAATGTATGATCCCATCACCTGGCCGTAGAGCTACTCCACCTCTTGTCTGAATAAATTCCGGTAAAGTATGTTGAGTTTCTATATCTTTTGGAAGAGGGTAAGCAGCTGTATGGCAAAAAGATTGCATCACCAGGTCAGAGTTGAAACCTAAACAAGCTAATTCTTTAAGCTCATCTCGCGTCATTGGACCCGTTGTGTCTTGACTTCCTACAGTGGACATTCTTGGTTCACAATAGATTCCTGGTCTAATTCCTTCAACACCACAGGCTCTTCCAACCATTTTTTGAGCAAGAGTGAAGCCTTTATTATTTTTCTCAGCTTCTTCAGGTCGAACAAAAGTATCTGAAGAATCTAAATTGAGTATCTCTCTTGTTTCGTCAGTTAAGCTTCTACCAATGATAAGAGGTATTCTTCCTCCAGCCCTTACACCGTCTAGTAAGGTATTTGATTTATATTCATACTCACAAAGTAATTCACCAGAATCAGCTGAGATTACCTTCTTCTCATAAGGATAAATTTCTATAACATCTCCCAAATTCATTTTGCTGACATCACATTCAAACGCTAGCGCACCAGAATCCTCTAAAGTATTAAAGAAGATGGGAGCAATCTTACCTCCTATACATATCCCTGCTTGCCTTTTATTTGGAATGTAAGGTATATCTTCTCCTATATGCCATAAAAGAGAATTAGTTGCAGATTTACGAGATGATCCTGTTCCTACTACGTCTCCTACAAAAACTACGGGTAATCCCGACTCTTCTAACTTATTAATTGTATCTATAGGGTTTTTGAAAGTTTTCTTTAACATTGCTAGGGCATGAAGAGGTATATCAGGTCTTGAAGGTGCGTCTTGAGCTGGAGATAAATCATCTGTATTAATTTCTCCATCAACTTTAAATACTATGGCTTTTATAACTTCAGGTAATTCAGGCTTACTAGTAAACCACTCTGCATTTGCCCAAGAATCTACTACCTTTTTAGCATTCACATTCTTCTTTGATAACTCTATAACGTCGTGTTTTGCATTAAACATCAACAAAGTATTACTTAGTCCATCTGCTGCTATAGCACCAACCTCTTTATCTTCAAGCAATTCAATTAATGATTCAACATTGTAACCACCTAGCATTGTTCCTAGTAATTCGGTGGCTAGTTTTTTATCTATAAGAGGCGAATGCGCTTTTTCTTTTGCAATATCCGTGAGAAAAGCTGCTTTTACATAAGCTGCTGGATCAACGCCTGCCGGTACCCTATTTGTGAGTAAATCTAAAACAAATTCTTCTTCTCCTGAAGGAGGTTCTTTTATCAACTCCACAAGAGAAGCGACTTGTTCAGCACTTAATGGTAGAGGAGGAATGCTTTGTTCAGCTCTCTCTTTAACATGTGCTTTGTACTCTTTTAGCATTGCAAATAAGGTTTGTTCTTGATGTGGGTGCCGCATTTTAGCATAAAATTTCAATTTAAAGTTGCGTTGAGATTACTTAGATATATCATATTAATCCATGAATAAACCTGTTAAAACTCCTTGCATTGGTGTTTGCTCAACAGGTTTAGGTGATGATGTTTGCAGGGGGTGCAAACGTTTCCAACACGAAGTTCTCCAATGGAATTCTTATTCGGATTCTGAAAAAAGCTCTGTTCTTAATCGCTTAGAAATACTTAAGACTCAGATAATGGAGTCCAAAGTTTTTATTTTTGATGCAGTTCTTTTAAAGAAACAGCTGGAGACTTTGAAGATTAATTTTAATCCAGATACAAATTCTTACTGCTGGGTATTTGATTTATTTAGATTTGCTAGCCAATCTATCGCTGATCCATCTGAATTTGGTTTTGAGATTGTTACAAAAGACACGGACAACATCTTGGTTTTAAAAAAAATTATTGAAGAAGAGCTTTTTGAACTTTCTGAAGCCCATTATCAGAGGTACTTCAATCTAGAAGATAACTTTAATGCCTAATAAATGGATAAATATTCTGCATTCCCAAACACCAAAAAAATGGTTAGAAAAAGCCATTGATTTTCAAGAGATACTCCTCATAGATCACGCACATTGCGAAAAGAAGGCTGCAACAACAGCTATATCTTTGATACACAG
>CESD01012498.1_pt1 | contig 13103 bp, 9 predicted proteins | sample 531191 | NCBI WGS metagenome assembly CESD01 (sample SAMEA2622021, study PRJEB7988) | marine metagenome | biome: marine biome (ENVO:00000447); feature: deep chlorophyll maximum layer (ENVO:xxxxxxxx); material: "saline water (ENVO:00002010), including plankton (ENVO:xxxxxxxx)" | depth 188 m
AAAAGGCGCAAAAGATTCAGAATAAATCTAGTAATTTTTCAAGATCCGCAACATGATCTATTTCAAAATCTGGTTTATTTTTCAAAGGGTATTTTCTGTCCATGGTAACCCAAGCTGTTTTCATTCCAACTTTCTGGGCTCCGACTATATCTGTTTCAGCTGTATCACCAACAAACAAAATATTTTCACACTCTAAATTTAATTTTTCTGCTGCAGCAATAAAAATTTCTTCGCAGGGTTTGTGGCACCCAAAATCACCAGAAACCATATAAAATGGCGCCAACTCTCCAACCCCTGATTTTTTTAACTTAGTGTGTTGAAAACTATATCCATTAGTTACTACTCCCCAAGGAATTTTTAAGTCATTTAATTTTTTTAAGTGATCATTCGCTTTTAAGTCAGGGTCAACCGACTCAACAACAGAATTCCAAAAAAATTCAACATAATATTCACTATCTTTTAAAAGACTAATTGATTTTCTTAATTCATCAAAAAGTAATTTTTTTTCGGTAGACCACTTTGTTTTCTTGTCTGCACTTCTGATTATTTTTAGAAATTCGTCATATGAAAAATCAGAAGCATCAATAAAACTTTCATGGAATTTCTTCGTGAATCCTAAAAAGGCGTTATCTCGGCTAATTAAAGTATCATCAAGATCATATAAAAAGCCTTTAATGTTCATCTTAAAACAAATGTCCTGAACGACTCTGCGTATTCCATGCTATGCTTTTTTCCATTTTCTTTTTTCCATGAAATAACTCGCTCTATTGCTTCTGGCGGCACTTGGCTTGTATGTGCAGCTAGAGCCTTCATTGCTACATTCATATCATCCTCTAAGATTTCATTGTAATGATCTGCATCATCTCTGCTCATCACCCAAACCTCTCTAACTTTGTGTGGCTCAAAGCCTTCTTCTAGCAACTCTGGAAAAGTTAATCTATCTCTAGCTGTAGGATAGACTGATGATAATGTGGCTTCTCCTGCTGCTATATGATCAGGATGAGAAGATCCGTAATTTTGCCCTAAAGTCCTGAATGGAGCGGTAGTTATTAATACATCGGGCTGATGTTTTCTAATTTGCCTAGTTATGTCTTTTCTTAATTCTAAGCTAGGGGTTAAATAAGCATCAGGATAATTTAAATATTCAACAGTTTTTAGACCAAGGATTTTTGCTGCGTCTTCTTGCTCTTGATATCTTATTTCTGCCAATCTCTCAGGTGTCATTTCGGGGTCATCACTACCTTTACTGCCATCTGTACATAAAACATAAACAACTTCCCATCCTTCCCTGCACCATTTGGCTACCGTTCCTGAGCAACCATATTCTGCATCATCAGGATGAGCAACAACAACCATAGCTTTATTATATTTAGGATCTGGATTTGGATCTGTAGGCATTATTATCTCCCATTTAATATTAATTTTATATGATCAACAATTCTATTTGTTCTCCAAAAAGCACCTATGTGCCCAAGCCCTTCTAAAGCTATGAATTCAGAATTTACAAACAACTTAGATGCAGATTCAATCCAATTATAATATGGATCCTCAGTTCCTGCGAAAAGGAGTACGGGTTTTAAAAAATTTTTTATTTCATCATCTTCAATGCCTTCCCATTCATCTTGAGCTTGATTACATAATTTAAGTGCATATGGATTAAATTTCTGCCTAACAATTGGTGTAAGATTTTCTTCTTTATAGGTAATCATTTTTTTATGAGTTTTTGGGGAGTTAGGATGCATGCCACCAACAATAATACAACTTAATTTATCTTTATATTTTTTTATTAGGTCAAAGCAAACTCTTCCACCCATTGAAAATCCAAAGACAGAAAAATTACTTACCTCTAATTCATTTAATAGTTTGATCAATATTTCTGAAACATTAGAAATATAATAATTTTCAATTTCTTTGGGAGATGCACTTTTACCATGGCCTGGATAGTCAAGCATTATGAGTTTATTATCTTCTTTTAATAGGTCAACCCATCCAGATTTATGCCAATGAAATATGCTACTCATATAAGGGTGAATTAGGACCAGCGGAGCACCATTACCAATGACTTCGTAATAATAGTTATTACCTTTGGTTTCTATTAATGGCATTATTAATCCAATTTAGAGTCTAATACTGATTGAGCCTTTTTATCTCTATATTTTTGTATTCCATTTGATATTGTTTCATTAGTTACCCCTAAAATTGCTGCAGCAAAAAGTGCTGCATTTGAAGATCCAGCACTACCAATACCAAAAGTTGCAACAGGAACTCCGGATGGCATTTGAACAGTTGATAATAATGAATCTAAACCTTTTAAACTCTGACTTTCCATTGGGACACCAAGGACGGGCAAGATAGTATGAGCAGAAATAACTCCAGCTAAATGCGCTGCTCCTCCTGCTCCTGCAATAAAAACTTTTACAGAACCTTCTTTAATTTTATCCTCGACATATTCAAGTAATTTTTTGGGTGTTCTATGAGCAGATAAAACTTTTACTTCGTAAGATATTTCGAGGGAATCTAATATTTCTGTAGCTGGCTTTATAGCTGGCCAATCAGAAGTACTTCCCATTAATATTGCTACTTTATTGCTCATTTTGATTTCTCCAATTCTCCAGATCTCATATTAAATAATTTATCACCAAATTTTTTCATTCTCTGGTCATGTGTTGCTAAAATAACTGTTGTATCAAAAGTCTGACATATCTCCTTAATTTGTTCAAAAACAATTTCAGTATTTACCGAATCAAGCTGAGATGTAGGTTCGTCAGCTACTAAAATTTCAGGCTTTCTAACCAAGGCTCTTGCTACCGAAACTCTTTGCCTCTCACCTCCAGAAAGCTCATAAGGCCTATGACTCATTCTATATTTAAGTCCTAGAATTTCTAATATTTCTTCCGTTTTTTCTTTTCTTTCTTTTCCTTTCATTCCTAAAATTCTTAAAGGCAACTCTACATTTTCATATGCGGACAAAAGAGGCATCAAAGCATGGGCTTGAAAAACCATCCCTATTGTCTTTCTTCTCAATTTATTTAATTGTCTTTTAGAAAATTTACTTATAGGTTTTTTGTTAAGCAGTACTTGTCCTGAAGAAGGCAAATCTATGCCAGAAACCATGTTTAATAAAGTAGTTTTTCCAGCACCTGAAGGGCCAGAAATAATTACAAACTCACCTTTTTTTATAGTTAAATTAACATTTTTTACTGCTTCTATATCTCCACTAGCAAGCTGAAATTTTCTATTTACTTTTTTTAAATTTATCATTTCTTGTTTTTGCTAATTATTTTATTAAGACTAATTTTACTTTTATCTGAAGTTAGGCTTGCTTTAGATTCGATTTTTGATTTAGATAAAATCTCCTGAGGAATTTGAACACCTCCAAAAGAATCAATTACTACAAATTCAGACTTCTTTTTTTTCTTTCTTAAAACTTCTTTTACAACCTTGCCATCTCTCATTCCAATTGATCTATTAACATGATCTTCTATTTTGGGATCATGAGTAACAATAACAACAGTAGTTCCATAATTTTCATTTACATATCGCATTTTTTCTAAAACCATGGTGCTTGTCTCATCGTCAAGCTCTCCAGTAGGCTCGTCTGCTAATAAAAGTGGGGGTTGGTTAGCTAGGGCAACAGCTATTGCAGAAACTTGCTGTTCTCCTCCGGAAATATTTTCTGGTAATCTTGAAGATATTGAGTTTAAATTTAAAAATTCGATTAAACTATCCACTCTTAAAGATCTTTCTTTTTTAGATAAATCTGATGCCATCATAGGAAGTTCAATATTGCTATAAATATCTAAATAAGGGACCAAGTTCTTTCCTGTTTGTTGCCAAACAAACCCTACCTCTGATTTTCTATATTCAACTGCCTCTTTTTGGTTTATTCCTAACAGATCAAAATTTCCTACTTGAACATCTCCAGCTGATGGAGATTCATACCCAGCAAGAATATTAAGCAAGGTAGACTTCCCGCTACCAGAAGCCCCGACTATTGAAATTAGTTCTCCATAGCCTATATCAAGGTCAACGCCTCTTAAAGCTACAACCTCTAAATCAGAAACTTTAAAGATTTTATATAAACCTGTGCAATTAATATGAAGTTTTTTAATCACGTATTCCTCTTATTTTAAATTAATTCTCATTGTCTCATTTATAGAAATTCTAAACACTGAAATTATAGTAAAAATAATTATTACTAGAAATAATATTCCAACTAATCCAAAAACAATACTAAAATCTAGCCATTCAACAGAATTTATCATTGGGGGAACTAGGGAATTGGAAGACTCTGGGCTAATCAAATAAGGCATTACTGTCGACGAAAGCCTAGATCCCAAAACAATTCCTAAAGCTACAGCAAGGCCTATAACAATAATCTGCTCAAGGGCAATTAATACAATAATTTGAGCTCTAGAGATTCCTATACTTTTCAGGGTTGCAAATTCTAAATTTCTTTTTTTAAATGAAACCCTTGAATGTATTAAAAATCCAACAATACTAACTAATGCAACCGTGCCAAAAGAAATTAGCAACAAAGTCTGCCAGCCTGCAAAAACCAGAGGGTCTATTTTTTGGCCTTCTAGAGATTTTTCATTACTAAATATGGATCCATATGGAATGCCTTGAATGTTTAATTCATTTACTACATCTCCTAACACAATATTAGTGTCCAGATCGCTTTCTTTTATTTGCGTACTAGTAATCCATATTTCATTCGCCTGATTATCGCCTTGCTTCTTCCTTACATTTGCCCCAGTAACTACATCATTAAGTTCAGCAATTACAAATGGCTCAGAGTCTGGGTAGAGCGTAGGGAAAAAGTTAACCGAATCCATTATTTTAATTGAGAACTCGCTGGCCATTATTGTGACTGTAACCACATCACCGATCTCAGCATCAATTTTTTCTATAAATGACTCACTTACAACAACTTCAATTGGTTTATCAGAATCATATTTAGAAAAACCTCTTAACTGCCTAGTGTCCCCATTGGTCCATTGATACCTTAAAAACTCTTTTTTATCTTTTGTAAAAATTAAATTATCAGATAATGATTGGGGGGTAGTATTTAATATATACCAGTCATTATCGAAATAATATTCACTTAAAGTATTTTCTGGACTAGGAATTCCTAATGACACGGACCCTTTCATAGACATTATTTTATGAAAGTCTATTGCTCCTGGATCCAATTCTTTTGAAGGTGAAGTTATAAATATAGAATGCAATGAAATGGGATACTCTGGTATAAAAGGCGCATTTCTTGGATCATCTTTTTTTGTTATACCAAACCATCTTCCTGTACGAATATAAGGATTTAATAATTCTGGTTTTATGGGAGTTATAATATCGCACCAATAATCTTCATTGGACTTAGCAAATTCAATATTTGCCATCATAGCTATTCCACAATCTGTAGCATTGAAATAAGCTGTGTAAAATCGTGAATTAGCATCAGAAAGTTTAGCAGCTATTATTAAATGAGGAGAGCCACCAGCTCCATGATAATTTGAAACTCTAGATGGCTCTAAAATCAATCTCAACTGAATGCCTAATAAGTCTGCATCTTCATGAAGTTTAATTGGCTCATATGATAAAGGATTAATTTTTGAAGAAATTGACTCAAGTCCAGATGAAAAGTCATTTCTCCAAAAAATTGAATCATTTTTTAATTTAGAAGAATCAATTGATAATAATGTGAAAGAGGGGCCTAAAACAGATGCTTTCACTCTCTCAGAAGATCTATGGGCCTCTATAACGTTATTATTAAATGAAAAATTATTTACATTTTTACTATCTCCATTCCATGGAATTTGCAATCCATCAATCCTAAACTCAGAGCCTACTCTATAAGAGACAGTATCTTCTATACTTTTATCCAAAGTTGCTTTGAAACTAGAAGTAAACATTCCTAAAGCCGCAGCAAGTATAATTAACAATGACATTCTTGAATAAGTGTTTGAGCTTCTTCCAATATGCCAGAGACTTAATACAATCCAAGAAGGGACAAGCCGAGAAATGACTCGCAAAGATAGTAAAATTGATAGTGCTCTAATAATCAATGGAAAGATTCTTAAAAGAACAATTCCAGATCCTAATAAAATAAAAGATGGCATCAACAATATTATATTGGCAATAATACTTTCGCCAATTAAGTTTTGAACAAATACTGATTGTGACTGAGAGATTTGCCACATAAGTAATAATGCAATTAAGAGGGAACCCACATCTAAATAATATTTTTGGACAATGGTAGGCTCTTCTCTTTCATCAACAGACGAGATCTTTAACTTGCTCCTTAAAAAGAAAAATGTCGGAATTATTACTGCAGAAAGAGATACTAATCCTCCTAATGTAGAAAATAAAAATGCCGTTAATGTAATACCTACATAAACATTACTATCACCAAGCATATTTGAAAGCCACGGAAGAAGTGAAGCAAACTTTATTGCTCCAAAGGCAGCAAAAGGCCCAAGCAAAGAAACTAAAATAGCCATAAGCATAAACTCCAAATTAAATATAATGTATATCTGTTTAAGGCTTGCACCTCTAGAGCTTAAAAAGGTGATTTCTTCTTTTTGATCCTCAACTATTAAACTCACTAAAGAGAAAACAAAGAATATTACAACCACTGAAATAAGTATCAATATTGTTTTCATTGGTATTGCAGCTGTTGATAAATTATTGTCAAAATTATCTAATGAATCAACAATACTTGTATTAAATGAAAAGTTGTCATATTTAGATGATAAATTTGGAGGCACGTCAACTAAAATACTATTCAATTCATCTACTTCATTTGAATTTATTTTGTCTTCATTAATATCTGATTTCCAATATAAATTTGAATCCATTGATATAAATTTATTTCCAAGTTTTTCTAAATCTTCTTCGTTAGAAATTATTAAATTAGCAAATACAAAAGATGAATCTTTTTGTTCAAAATTTTCAATATAAAAATTATTAAAGTTTGCATTTTCTCCAAGGTCATACAGACCTGAAATGAATACTGTGGTTATTGGATTAGGTTCATCCCAATAAGCCTCAATATTAATTAAATCACCAATATTTATATTGAAGAAAGTTGCAACATTTCTATCAATAAAAACTTCAAAATAACTTTCATCAGTACTTTCTAAGGGCGGGCTATTCCCTATATTAAAATACCTATTTAATGAATCTATTCCGAAATATGTGAAATAATATCTTTTGCATATTTCAAGTACAGAATTACTTAAAATTTGCTCTTCAGAATTACATAATGAGGTTGATTTGGATGTTGCGCCCTTAACTAAATCTTCGCCTCCCTTATTCCATTCAGTTGGCAAAAAAGTAGAAGATTTTACACCATAAAAAGTTTGATTAGAATATCTCTCTAAAGGGTTTATAAGCTGGGACTCTATATCTTGTTTTAAAGATAAATATTTTTCTCCCATTAATGGTTTTTCTGAAGACGAGACAACTATATCCATTTCCTCAGAAGAAACTTTTGCTAATTCAAAATCAAGGGCAATATCTCTAAGAGAATCAAAGTACATTAAAGATCCTGACATAGTAGAGCTTGATAAAAGCATTCCAGCAAAAACAACAACTAAAAATTTCCACCTATGCAAATATCTTTTTAAAATTAATCTAAATAACATCTAATTTACTTTCTTTAGTTCTTCAGCAATATTTGTTCTAGTAGAAATAAATGAAAATATGAACGAACAAGAAGCATAAAGCAGCCCAAGTAATAATAATGCATAAATTACATATCCCCAAGATATTATTAATGTATCAGGAAAATTTGTTAATGTGCTTTCATCTAATGACATTACAAGTTGATTTAAAATCCTAGAGATAATTAATCCAGAAATTACGCCAGAAATTACGCCATAAAGTATTACAGCTCCATACTCAAAGTATGACATTACAAATTTGCTAAAAGGAGCAAATCCTATTGCCTCATTTATAGCATTATCAAAAGAAGACTGAATCTCATTAGCTATATAAAAACCAATTAGCCCAATAAACATTAATGACATAAATGCCCATAACCCAACAATAGAGATTCCTTTCCAGCTAATAACAGCAATAGGAGTAACTAATGATTTTTCTTCTATCATTGATTTATCTTTAATAGAGGATAATGGAAAATTTTCAATTACGTATTCTGAAATTTTTTCTTGATACCCATTTTGAACATCTACAACTAATTCATTAGGTCTAAAGATTTGTAACTTTGTTAATTCAAGATAATTTTTTAATATTTTTAAATCTACTAAAATAAAATCGTTATTATTCGAAGTTCCAGGAAAGTATTTAGCTGATTTGATTATCTTCATTGGAATATAGCTTCCTGTAGCATTAAAAATTATTTGGTCTCCAATGCTTTTACCTGATTTTGCAATAAATTGATCGCTTGCAATTACAGGAATTCCTTCTGAATAATCGCTTACATAAATTCCCCTTATACCTTTAGTTGAGCCATTTCCTAGTTTAATAATTAAGCTTTCATTATTTGATTCAATACTAGTATCAAATCCTTCTGAAGTGGGCATAGGAGCCCAATTAAAATTATCTGTAAATGAAATTTGCTTAACAATTTCTGAATTATTATCCAAGAATGCTATTGAGTCTAAATAGAGTGTGAATGGCACTGAATTATCTTCACTTGATGGCTCGTAAACTTCAACTCCGATTAGTCTGGCTGGGTATTTAATATTTTTTAATTTAACAGAATTTGTTGTCCATTTATCAGATTCAATAGGCCCTAAACTTACTGCAGTAATTCGGCTATCAGACCCCTTAACTATCGCCCATAAAAAAGAGTCCTCTAAGTCTTTGTCAGAATAATTCTTTATGCTAATAGAGGAGATATTATCTTGAATTATTATCCCTGGGTTATATGCATTATTTTCCCATTCTGAGAATAATTGCTCTTTACTTTCATAAAAAAAATCTTCTCTTGTCCATGCTATATCAACCAAGCTTTTATCAACTCCAAGTAATTGAGCATTTGTTCCTGCTCCTGTTGTTCCAGAATTACCTGAAATTCTATTCATTCTGCCAACAACATTTATACCCGGTTGATTTTTTAAATCAGAAATATATTCTTCTTCTATACCAAATGGACTACTTTCTGAAATTCTAAAATCACTTATAGTGATAAAAGAAGATTTATCTTTCTTGCTTTTTTCTAATGAACTTTGAATGCTTGAAATTACGATAAAAGAAGTCATGCCTAAAGCAACAATTAAAAAAAGCCATAGATACCAATTAGAATTTTTAGATAATTTTTTTGAGCTCAGGTAAAGGGGAGTATAAGCTAATACACCAATAATCGATAAAATTTTTAATAATAATGGCAATATTCTTATTAAAACCATAGTTAAAAAAATCATTAAAACCAAGGACATTAAAAAGAAAGTATATTGATTAAGAATTAAATTTTCTGCAACAGAACTTAAAACCCTCATTCGCAATTCAAAGAAAATTAATATTGACCCTGCTGCTATGAATATATCTAAGAAATATTTAGTAAATATATTATTTTTTACAGAGGTTCCAATAATAAATAGTTTCTTTGAATTAATAAGTTGATTATTAAATGCCAAATAAATAATAAAACTAAATAAGCAGGCTATTAATAAAAAAATAATTGAAATAATCATTGATTCAATTTTAAAAATAAATAACCAATTTGTTCCTAAAGGGTCTTGTTTTAAGTACGATGAAATAACAAAGTTCAAAACTGTATTGCTTAATAAAGGGGCCACTATCATTATGGGGATGCCGAAAATAAACCACTCAAAAAGAAAATATTTGATGACTCCGAATTTTGAGGTACCTCTTAAAAATAAGTAATTTATTTCTTCTTTTCTCTCTTGGTTTATTAAAAAAGAAAACATAGCAAGTAGAGTTGAACTAAATATTACCAATAAAGAAAATATCATTAGGACAGGAGCTCTTACAAAATTCATTTCATTATCTGTTTTTTCTGTAACTCTATCTAGCTGAGTAAGAACAGTAGCTTGAGGAAAAGAAATTAACATATTTTTCTCAAAGTTTTGTAAATTTTGTAGGTAATTATTATCTATATTTTCAGTTAGCTTTTCATGTTCTATATCAAGATACCACCAAGCCCTTACAGGCAAACCTTTTGTTAATGGTTGCAAAAAATCAAAATAGTCATCTTTATCCATAACAAGAACTAATGGGAGCTGACAAGTCATGCAAGGAGAAGGGGGCAAAAAGAGTTCATCATAATAACCAAACAATTCATTGTTAGGAATATGATTAAAGTACCCTGATACTCTTAACTCTAAATCTGAAATTAATACTTCATCTAAATCATCATTTAAAAATTCATTTAGTTCTTCTAAATTATTAACTCCAAATGTAGATAGTCCTTGCTTTAATTCACTGATGTCTACATTACCAATTAATTTACTTGCTGAGCTATCAAATATATCCCCGGTTGATCCTCCTTCAGCCTCAATTTGAAGGATAAAGTTTTTGATATTTTCTTTTGTCTGTTTTAGCCCGGTGTCGACATTTCCTGCTGATCCTTTTATTGAATCGGCTTTCAATATATCTCCCACTTTTAAGCCAAAATCATCTAATCTTTTTTTAGGAGCCAAAACATTAATATAATTCCCTTGAGTAATTTCTTCATTTGCAGAATTTATAAATTTCTCACTATTACTTAATGCAACAAAAGTTAATAATGAGGCTGCCCTACTTTTATCTGGCTCAAGCTTGCCCCAATAATATTCTGTGGATTGAAGAACTGAACTTTGGTCAATAAATAAATCATCTAAATCTGTTCTGGCAAGACTATTAATTATAGTATCGTTTTTTTCAAATGAATCTTTAATTAGTGGTTGATTTCCTGTAGTAATACTTATATTTTTTGTGGTTGCCGGAATCTGATCTAACGCATCTTTATAAATCATTCCTTTAACCCACCCTAAATAGGTAGGCCCAGAAATTATAAAAGTATTTGCTATTAAAAATGAAAGCCAAAGCAATGATAAAATTTTCCACTGGTTTTTAGCTCTATAAAAAATATAATTGAACATAATTAAAAAAACTCTTATTAATTTCTTGCGCTTATTACTGTATCCAAATCTTTGTCTCCTCTTCCACTAACCAGCAAGACTAATTTTTCATCTTTTTCAGTCTTTTTCATAAACTTATCTAAAAAGCCAATTGCATGAGCTGGTTCAAGCGCAGGTATTATTCCTTCGGTAACACTAAGTAAATCAAATCCCTCTAAAGCTTCTTTATCTGTTGCAGAAAAATATTTCGCTCTTCCAGAATCCTTTAAATAGCTGTGCTCTGGGCCAACTCCAGGATAATCTAATCCTGCAGAAATAGAATGAGCCTCATTAACTTGCCCTTTGTCGTCTTGCAATAAATAAGAATAAGATCCATGCAAAACACCTGGAGATCCTTTAGACATTGTCGCTGCATGCTTTCCTGAATCAATACCATTTCCAGCCGCCTCTACTCCAATAAGTTTAACTGAGTCGTCTTGAATAAAAGAAGAGAAAATACCTATGGCATTGCTTCCTCCCCCTACACAAGCCATTACATAATCTGGAAGACCACCAAACTGATTTATCATCTGATGTCTAGTTTCATCTCCAATAATTTTTTGAAAATACTTAACTATTGATGGGTAAGGATGAGGACCAACTGCGCTTCCTATTATATATAAGGTATTTTCTACATTTGTGACCCAATCTCTTATGGCTTCATTTACGGCGTCTTTAAGGGTTCTGCTTCCTGATGTCACTGGAACAACTTCCGCACCAAGAAGTTCTATTCTATATACATTAGGAGCTTGTCTTTTTATGTCTTCTTCGCCCATGTAAATAACACAATCTAAATCTAATAATGCACATGCAGTGGCTGTGGCAACCCCATGTTGGCCTGCTCCGGTTTCAGCAATTATTCTTTTTTTTCCTAGCCTCTTTGCTATCAAACCTTGGCCAAGAGCATTATTAATTTTATGAGCTCCTGTATGAGCTAAATCTTCTCTTTTCAGATAAATTTTAGCTCTATCAAAATGATTGGTTAGATTTTCTGCAAAATATAATGGAGTAGGTCTTCCAACATAGTCAGATTGAAGTAATTTCAGTTCCGTATTAAATTCTTCATCAACTATATATTTAGAAAAAGATTCCTCTAATTCATCTAGGGCAGGGATAAGGGTTTCAGGCACGAAGCTTCCCCCAAATTTACCAAAAGATTTTGTGAGATTATTTTCTTTTATGTTTTTACTATCCATAAGGCTATTTTATACGATCTTTAGTAAAAAAATCCTAATTGCATGATCCTCCCGGGCCATTACAAGATTTCCAATAATCATTAACTTCTTTCATTCCAACCGCTAATTGTTGACCTATAACTCTTTTTCCTCCAACCGTCTTAACTTGAGCATATATTACGCCAACTGCATTTCCTTCATAATCTATTATTGGTCCTCCACTATCTCCTGGATCAGCGCCGGTATCCACTACTACTACCGGGAATAGGTCGCTACTATAATTTGTGCCCTTTAAAATTTGGTACTTTGGTGCTGAATTGTATTGGCCTGAGGTTCCTAATTGATTAAATGCAGATATTACTATTCCTTCTCTAACAGCAGGAAAATTAGTAACTCCTGTGGAATATCCTATCTGCACTACAGAAATTCCAGCATCTTCAGAGGTTAATTCTCTTCTTGTGAGCGGAATAGCGCCATGATTATCTGACTTAATAAATGCGAGGTCTGAGTTTTCATTCCAGGACCTAACCCATCCTGTTTTCTTTATTACTTTTCCATCACTAGAAGGTATAGATATATCAACGGAATTAGCATCAGTAATAACATGCTCATTAGTTACAATATAATCTTTGCTGATAGCCCACCCAGTACCTGTAGTTCCTGCATGCTCAATTAAAACTACAGATTTTCTATACTTATCATAAAAAGTATTAATATTTACAAAGTTTGTTTGAGGGGTTGCGTATGGCTCTTCTAATAAATTTCTCAAATCTTCTTCTATATCAATTATGGTGACCGGTGTTGCTGTAGGTACAGGTGTCGGCATAGTTACCGGTGTTGC
>CESD01099342.1_pt1 | contig 13059 bp, 10 predicted proteins | sample 531191 | NCBI WGS metagenome assembly CESD01 (sample SAMEA2622021, study PRJEB7988) | marine metagenome | biome: marine biome (ENVO:00000447); feature: deep chlorophyll maximum layer (ENVO:xxxxxxxx); material: "saline water (ENVO:00002010), including plankton (ENVO:xxxxxxxx)" | depth 188 m
AAATAGTTTTAGGATTAGCTAATTTTCATCCAAGATTTGGATTTTCTTCTATTTATGACTACATATCTTCATTTTTCTGGTTAGATAATAATTTTGTAATTTTACATTATTTAAATTTATCTTTCCTAGTTGTATTTTTTTGTTTTTTGTTTTCTAATATTATTAGCAAAAAAAACAATTTATTTTTTCCTTCTATTTTTTTATTGCTTTTTGGAATTCTTGATAATTTTGGTTTTAACGGTGGTAGAAACGGATTTTTATATATAGAAGGAGTGGGGAAACAAGATTTGGCATTTGCAGTTGTATTCTTAATTTCTAATCTATTGATTATTAGTTCAATAGTAGAAAACAAATATAACAATCAAGAATTCTTTTTCTTTTCTATTTTAATTTTATTCTCCATTCAGCTTCGTATAAATGGGTTGTTATCACTAATGTTGCTATTTTATTATTATTTTAAATTGAAAAATAAAAATTATAAGCTGATTCTGCCCTCATCCCTTTTAGGTTTCCTTTGGGTTGTAAAAAATTTGCTATTAACAGGTTGTTTACTATACCCAATTGAGATAACCTGCCTAAGTAATTTAAGTTGGTATTCGAGTGGAGATGCTCTTGTATGGAAAATGGATACTGCTAGTTTTCATAATGGCTTAATAGCAAATAGAAGCCTTGTGCCTTGGTTTAACAGTTGGACTGACAACCAATTGAACATAGGTGTTGCAAAAAACTTTATAATTTCATTATTTATAATTTTTTCTTTAAAAATATTATTTCTTAAAACTAGTAGTAAGGTTTCATTTACTAATAAAGCAATGGTTTTTTCTTATTTGATAATAAGTTATTTGTTTTGGATTTACAATGCGCCAGGAATTCGACTAGGTATGGGTCTTTTTCTATTAACTATTGCAGTATTTGGCCTAAGCAATCTTGAATATAAATATGATATAAAATTAAATAGATTAATAGAAAGTAAATATGTAGTTATAAGTATATTTATGTTCTGTGTTATTTTTATGCCAAGAGTTGATAAATATTCTGAATTCTTAAATAAGCCTTTGTATAATAAAAAAATTGAAATTTTTAACTCTGCAACAATGCCTAATCCAAATGGAGGATATGGTGTGGTTCCAACTTTTGAACGATCTAAAGATGAAACTTGTGGACTTAATTTAGAATGTGTTCCCTACCCAACAGAAGTTAAATTATATAAAAGTAATTATTTCAATTATAAAATTTTTAAATAGTTTGAATTTGCTGCCCCACCACTACATTTAAATTAATTTGACCCCTATTTGAGAGCCTTTTACAATGACTCTGTGAAAGTTGAAACAGAGTTTAAATCACCCGTTCCAATTAAAGGAATTTGCCACGAAGACTTTCAAGAAGTTGCAGAAACTTTTGCAAAAAACTTTGATACATATAACGAGATAGGATCCTCTATTTGTGTTGTTGTAGATGGAGAAACAACAGTGGATCTATGGGCAGGGTATAAAAATGAGGAAAAAACAGATGAATGGGATAAAAATACACTTTCTGTTGCTTTTTCATGCACTAAAGCAGCTCTGGCGCTTTGCTCACATTTGCTAATAGACAGGGGTGAATTAAATACAAAAGAAAAGGTAAGTAAATATTGGCCTGAATATGGAAAAAAAGGTAAAGAAGACACAACAGTTGGAATGATATTAAATCATTCAGCTGGCCTTCCCGCCCTTAGAACTGAAGTTGAAGAAGGAGGTTTCTTAGATTGGGACTATATGGTTGAGCTGTTAGAGAATGAAGAGCCTTTTTGGAAACCGGGTGAAAAAGTAGGCTATCACATGATTACCACTGGTTGGTTAATTGGTGAGCTTATCAAAAGAATTTCTGGAAAATCTCTGGGTCAGTTTTTTAATGATGAAATAAGTAAGCCATATAATCTAGATTATTGGATTGGGCTACCTGAAAGTGAGGATAAAAGAGTAGCTAAAATAACCCCCTTTAAGCCTAGTCCTTCCGATAAACCGAGTGGCTTCGCAGAAGCTTTTAGAACAGACCCAACATCAATCCAAAGACTCTCTTTAACTAACACTGGTGGATATGATTATAATGCAAAAGAAACATATAGATCTGAGCTGGGAAGCGTTGGAGGAATTACCAATGCTCGTTCATTAGCAGGAATGTTTACTCCTCTTGCTCAAGATAATGAAAAGCTTCTCTCAAAGAGCTATGTTAAAAGACTGAGTAAATCAAAAGTAAAACCAGGTATAGATAATATGCTTCTTTTTCCAACTAACTTCTCTGAAGGATTTATGTTGCGCATGGACAATCGAAAAAGTTTTGAAGGAGAAGGTGGTTCATTTATGATTGGTCCAAATGCGTTTGGACATGTTGGCTTTGGAGGAAGTAGTGCCACCTTTGCTGATCCAGAAAATAAAATGTCTTTTGGTTATTTAGTAAATAGGTTAGGAGGAGAATATTTGATAAATGAAAGAGGGCAAAGTCTAATAAATGCCTCTTACTCTTCTATAAAATAATATAATAAAATAATGAATTCTCACACAACGTTAGCTAAGTTTATTCATTGGACATTTACTTTGTTGTATGCCTATGGAATATTTAAACAAGTTGACGATTTAACTGAGCTTGAAGATGCATCATTACTTAATTTCGAAATCATGTTTGCAATAATATTTTTGATTCTTGTTCTAGTCAGGTTTTTTTATATGAAAGATACGCCAGCTTTGCTGGGTTCAAATGATGAGGTGCCAAAAGGTCATCTTTTTATTGCAAAAACTGTTCATAGACTTGTATATTTCAGCTTAATAATGCTTCCAACAACAGGGCTTATCATTGCGGGTGTTTTCAATTTGGGAATTGGAGGAATAGAAATAGCTATTGCAATTCATGAATTTTCAGCATTTCTTAGTTATGCGGTAATTGCCCTCCATGTAGGTGCTTCTCTTTATTCCAGATTTAAAGGTGAGGGAATGTGGAATGCTATGGTCCCTATATGGAAAGAAGGTGAAAAAAATAATTCAAACCTTGTGACTAAACTTGAAGTAATAGAAAACAAAGTATATAAAAAGGTTGAAGATAAATTTATTAAGTAATTTTTTTATTACATATTACTTAAGTGCAAAGAGCTATAAATCTTTGTTAAATTAATATTATTTCAAAATTCTCTCACGTTTTGAAAGAAAAAGTAATGTAAATATCACAAAAATGTACATAAAAACATCTGAATTTGTGATTGATAAAATTAATCTTTTATTTTCATATAAAAAATAATTCCAATTTTCTAAATATAAGAGATATCCCATTATTGTCACAAGTATTAGCGTGTTATATAAATTAGTTTTTACTGAGAATATGTAATGTATAATCACTACAACTAAAAATGCGTTTATTGAGTACAAACTAAATCTTATTGGCGGGTACCAACCAATTAAACTCCAAAATAAATAATAAGTTAAAAATAAAAGATACACCTCTTTGTTGATTTTTATTTCTTTGAGAGCAATTATTAAGACTGAAAACAATACTATAGGTAGTAAGTAATTTAGAGAATAACTTGTATCTTTTAAGTAACAAACAAAAAAATCAGGAATATCAGTGCAATACCACTGACCTGAAAAATATTTAATTTCAAACATATCAATATTCAAATTAAGCCTTTCAATAAAAATATTTATTACTTTATATAAATATTTATTTAACCAATAAAACTGTCCCCAATAATTAGTATTTGCGTTATAAAAATCAATACCTTTAAAAAGAAAGATCGACCTATATATCAAATAAGGCATAAGAAGTAAGCTGGTATGTAAAAATGACTTAAAGAGATTTACTTTTTTTAATAAAAAACTAAACAATATAATTAAAACAAAGAAAACTGAAGACCCATTAAAAAGATACATCAAGCCTAATAAAAATACATACTTGCTTTCATAGTTTAAGAAATAATTCATTGAAAGTAAGAAAATTATAATGGTGCCTGTTTGAATAGTAATTTCAGTAAGGCTGAATTTCATTACTGGATTGAGAATAAGAATTAACGAAGCTATACAAATTCTTAACCTAGATAGTTCATAATTTTTTCTTAAAAAATAATTGACTACTAAATATAGTTGAAAAATAATCAATATAAAATTAAAGATAATATATGAATAAATAATTTTTTCAAAATTTGAAAATGTAGTGAAAGAAAAAAAAGAATAAATAAAATTAACAATAACAATTAAGAATGGCCTAGCTTGGTATGTATACATTTCTGAAAATAAGATTTCTATATTTTCTATTGAGAGCTGATAATCTTCAAAATCACCGCAATAAATAAACTTAAAAATATCTGTAATTTGATTTACATCACAAAATACATATCTTGGAGTCAAGTAATTGAATATAAACAAATAAGCAATGTATAAAAGAAGAATATATGGTAAAACTTGACTTATTTTTAGTATGTTAAGATTTTTTTTATAGTTAAAATTTAATGACTTATATCCCATTACCGTTATTTTAAACATTCATTTTTTTTTGTTCTCTATAATCAAACATTATGATAAAAAAGTTTATTATATTTTTTTTATTCTTTTCTTTTTGTACAAATTATAATTCAGAAATTTTAATCATTAATTGCCCAACAAAAATCTACACATCTAGAAATTACCATAATTTAAAATATAGAGTAATTGCAGGTACAACAAATATAATTTCAATAGAAGAAACAATTTATAAAAATAAGGTTTTATTGAGCTCAAAAACAGAAAGTTATAATAACGCGCCGACAGTAAAGAAACTGAATGCAAAAGAATTTATAATTAATTTAAATGAAGAAACTGGATTAAACAGTTATGTTGTTGAAATTAATATGGTTGACGAGAATGGAAGTAAGTTATCAGATTCATGCGATATTGTTTTTGATTTACCTTAATTTAATTTTGTTATTTTTAAAAATACTTTATTTAGATACAGCAATTAATTCCTTGCGTAAAGAAGAAACGGTTACATATTTATAATGACTTTAATTTCACAGTTTTTAATTTTTTATTTATTAACTTACTTCTCTGGAAGAGGAATTTATTGCTTAATAAATAGAAATAACAATTTCCAAGATAAAATAATTAAATACAGTAAAAACATCTTTTACCCAACTATTTGTTTAGTTTTTTTAGGAAATTTATCAATAGTTTATAACTTTTTTTATAAGATAAATATTTACTTTACAATATTTTTTTATATCTCAACAATATTTTTAAATTTATTACATTTTCAAAAAATTAATCTAGATATTATAAACTTTAAAAATTTTTTATTTTTATTACCTATTTTCTATATCCCTTTATCAACATACAATTTAGGTTTTAGTTATGATGCTGGCTTATATCACTTAAATTTTCAGAACTGGCTAAGAAGTGAAAAAATTATTTTTGGTCTTTCAAATCTTCATATGCGATATGGCTATTCTTCGATATTTGATTACATTAATGCTAACTTTTGGATAAACGAAAATTTCTTATTACTGCATTTTACAAATATATTATTTATAATTTTTTTCTTTCAACTCATAAGTGATCAAATTTTAATAAATAAAAACAAGACTCTTGGTATTGCAACAGCATTATTGATTTTTGGATTTTTAGATAACTTTGGAATTAATGGTGGAAAAAATGGATTTATAGAAATTGAAGGAATAACAAAATATGATACGGTTTTTGGGATTGTTTTTATTACATTTATTGTTCTATTTATTTCAGCTTTAAGTAAAGAAGATCTAAATTTATTAGATATTAAATTCTTAGGAATCTACCTAATATTTGCAATCCAACTAAGACCATTAGGGCTTTTATTATTCATTCCGTTTATATACTTACTAATTTTTAATTCACATATAATTAGAAAAAACTTCTATATTGCACTTCTTGCAGTATCTTCAGTTCATTTTATTAAAAATTTAATAAATAGTGGGTGCCTAATATTCCCAATCGAACCATTATGTTTTAATAATTTAGATTGGTATCAAAAAGGATATGCTCAAAGCGAATCAGCAAATATACGACAATCTTTAAGAAGTTATAGTTTTGATGAGAACATAGTTGACTGGTTTTACTACTGGTCAGATAAGAATAGTTATAACTCCTCAACTTTAATTAATTATTTTGCAACAATAATAATTATTTATTCAATTATTTTATTATTTTTTAAGCTAAGAATTAGTTATAAAATTTTTACTTATGTTTTATTCGGAAATATTTCATTAGTGCTGATTTGGATGGTCACAACACCAAATCCACGATTTGGAATTGGACTATTTATGACATCAAGTTTACTGTTAATTAATTACATAATTGATTCAAGGTTTGAACGAAATTTAATAAAAAATCTAAATATTGCTTTGTATTGCTTAAGCTTAGTTTTTTTTCTTAGAGTAACTAGTATTGTTGCTTTTATCCAAGACCCTTTAAAAGATTTTATAATTGTAATACCTGATAATATTGCTTATTCAGAAAATAAAAATGGACAGATAGTAAGGTCAGACAACTCTGAGCAATGTTGGGTAAATAAATTCTGCGTTCCAACATATTCAAAAAATGTAGAAATTGAAAAAATAAACTTAAATTACAAAAAAATTAAAATAGCAGAATTAAAGAATTAGTATTTTATGATGAACCATAAACATATATGTTTTGATTTAGATGGTGTAATAATAAATTCAATAAATATTATGAAGAAATCTTGGGATAGTGTTAAATCTCAATTTAATTTAGATATAGAATTTGAAAGCTATAGAGAACATATAGGAAGAGAATTTTATTCAATACTTGAAGAGCTTAGGTTGCCAAAAGAAGATTGGGTTGAAATTAAAAATATATATGACTTAACTTCTTCAAAGCATAAAGATGAAATATTAGTTTATGAATATGTTTTAGAATTTTTAAAAGAATTAAATATTAAGAACATTGACATTAGTATTTACACTTCAAAAACTCGAAAAAGAACTCTCGAAATTATAGAATTATTACTTCATGAAGTAGAGTTTAAAACCATACTAACACCAGAAGATCTAGGCAATTTATCAGGGAAGCCAAGTGGGGATGGATTAAAGAAAATTATCGACTTACACGAAATAGAGTCTAAGGATCTCTTATACATTGGAGATACCTATTATGACTATTTAACAGCAAAAGATGCGGGCGTTAAATTTAAATATGCAACTTGGGGTTATGGTGAAAAAACAACAGTAAATGAAAAGTACTGGCTTGATTTAGATTCTTTACTTTAATACTTTTTATGTTTAGCTTTATACTCTATTTGCATTAACTTTGTATTCATTTTTACATACGAAATATATTGAAAAATTAAAATGTAAATTAAAAATAGTATAACTAAATAGAACGTACCAACTATTAACGACTGAAGATTGCCAGCATTGTAGCCTTGACTAAAGTAGGTTATAAAAAATCTAGAAAATAATAAAAAACCCGGTATTGATAAAACTAACAAGATTTTAAATAATAATTTTCTTCTATATAAAGTTATCGATTTAAGAATAACAAAAAAAGATTTTATTAAATATTCAAAGTTACTTTTAAATAATCTTGATTCTCTTGTTTTATTAAATCCAGATAATTCTACATTAAAAATAAGCAACTTTTTTTCTACAGCTTGAAACAAAGTTTCGAGAGTATATGTAAATGAATTTGTTGTAAATAAATTATTGATTGCTCTTTTTGAATAGACCCTATATCCAGAAGTTGCATCTTTAATTTGTTTTCCCAGAATAAAACTTATTGCCTTAGATCCTATAATCTGAAGATATTTTTTTAATACTTTAAAATGATTTTTTGACCTGAAATTTCTGGAACCTATAAGTATGTCTGCTTTGCTTTCATTTATTTTTAAAAGTAATGTCTCAAGGTCTTCAATCAGGTATTGAAGGTCTGCATCAAAAATAACTAAATAATTATAATTTTTTTCTTTAGTGTATTGTATAACACTGTTGAAAACTTCAGATAATCCAAAATTTACATCACTCGATAAGATAGTTATTTGACTTTTAAATGGTTCCAATAAATCTAAAGAATTATCTTCACTACCGTCATTAATACAAATTACATCAATATCATATGAATCTAATTTCTTTATTTGACTTTTTACCTTATCAAGACAGTCAACAACTGACTCTGATTCATTATAAATTGGTATAGCAATTGCAATATTCAATATTCTCTCGATTTTAAATATAAGTATATTATGTTTTCTTCAGAAGTAATATATAAATATATGAATTTATTAGTAACTGGTTGTTTTGGATTTATTGGTTATAACTTCATAAATTTTCTAAACAATCATCATAAAAATGAATTTAATTTGATTGGAATAGACGCCTTATTATCAACAACGTCGAAAAAAAATTATAACGAATTTAAGTCAGAAAAAGGATTCATTTTTTTCGAAAATGATATTAATAATATTCAAGAAATCGAATATCTTAATAAAAATAAAATTAATTTTATAATTAACTTCGCTGCAGAATCGCATGTTGACAACTCAATAACAAACCCTGAATCATTTATACACTCTAATGTAAGCGGGACAAACGCAATTTTGACGTATGCTGTAAAAAACGAAGTAGAAAATATACTTCATATTTCAACAGATGAAGTTTATGGAAGTGCAAAAGATCACTTCTTTAAAGAAGAGGAAACATTAAATCCTTCTTCACCCTACTCAGCAAGCAAAGCTTCGGCCGAAATGGTTTGTAATGCATTTAAAAAAACATACGGTTTAAATATTAAAATGTGTAGGCCAGCAAATAATTATGGTTTCTACCAGCAACCAGAAAAATTAATACCATATTCGATTGCTAATTTAATAAACAATAAAAACATCGAGGTTTATGGAGATGGAAAAAACATAAGACACTGGCTCCATGTACAAGATACAGCTAGTGCAGTTTTTGAAGTATTAATAAACGGAGATGATAATTCAATTTACAACCTTGGGTCAAATGAATATTTTACAAATATAGATGTAACAAATTTAATATTAGAAAATTTAAACTTAGATTCATCAAGGCTTGAATTTGTATCAGATAGACCGGGGCATGATTTCAAATATGCGGTTGATATCTCAAAGCTAACATCGCTTGGATGGGCTCCTAAGTTTAATTTCAAAGAAGTACTCCCAGAAATTGTTGAATGGTATATAAATAATAAGAGCTGGTGGAATGAAGAGTATCAAAATGTCCAAAAAAAGAGAAAGCTAAGAAAAACTTTAATTTGAAAAATTACTTTATTCTTAAAATTTTTACTTTTGATTATTCATTTCAAAGTTGGGAAAATTCAGGAACCTTAATAAATGAAATAAGGATGTACCAAAAATTAGAAGAACAAGGTTTTAAATTTATTTTTTTGACATACGGAGATAAAAATGATTTAAAATATGAAAAATATTTCAAAAATTCTATTGTTATTCCCATATATGAAAAAATAAGACTTCCAAAATCTAAATTAATTAGAATCTTGCAAAGCTTTTTTATTCCTATTTACTTTTATAAATTACTTAAAAATGTGAAAGTAATAAAACATAACCAATTACTAGGTGTATGGGTAGCAATATTACTTAAGCTTTTCCTGCGCGTTCCTTTATACGTAAGAACAGGATATGATATGTACACTTTTAGTAAATTAATGAAAGTAGGAAAATTCAAAATAATTTTATACTATTTCCTTACACAATTAGCTCTGGCCTTCTGTAATTTTTATTCTGTGTCAAGTGAGACAGATTTAAACTTTTTAAGAAAAAAATTTATTTTTACAAAAAAAATTAAGATAAGAAAAAACTCAGTAGACATTAAAGAAACTAAACCTTTTAACAAACGTAAAAAAAATCAAATTATCTGTATTGGAAGACTTGAAAAACAAAAAAATTATGAGTACATAATAAATGAATTTTCAAATTCAAATATAAAAATAGATATTTATGGCGAAGGATCTTTAAGAAAAGGCTTAGAAGAATTAGCAAAAAAACAAAATACTTTAATTGAATTTAAAGGATTGGTAAATAATGACTTGTTACACAAGGAAATGGAAGATTATAAATATTATATAATATCATCATATTTTGAAGGGAATCCTAAATCTTTACTTGAGGCAATGGCAAATGGATGTGTTGTGTTTGCAAGTTCAATACCGAATAATAAAGAAATAGTAAATGATAAAGTAACCGGCTATCTATTTGAATTAAAAACAAATGAATTAAAAAATACATTTTTTAACATAAAAGAAAATGAAATGATTGAAATCTCTTCATCTGGAAAAGAATTTATTAATGAACATTATTCTGTAAAAAAGGCAGTAACAAAAGAAATTGAGGATTATAAAAACTTAATAGATTGAAGATACCGATTAAGAAAATATAATTTCCAAACTCTTAAACCGTTGATTCTAGATTTCCATAAATTAAGATACTTAATCTTTCTAAGATCAACATGATTTGAGATTTCTCCATCTTCCAGTTCTTTTAAAATTAAATTAAAATTTTTAAATACCCAGTCTTCGAGGTTGAAAACAAATCCCATTTTTTTTCTGTTATAAAATTCATCCGAGAAATCACTATTTAAAATATCTTTAAATACTTTTTTTGGATTTTTTATATCTAAGTGCTTCTGATTTAAAGAATACATATACTCAACTAGATCAGAATCAACATAAGGAGATCTTGCTTCAACTGAAGAGGCCATAGATGTTCTATCTACTTTGAGATGCATACATTCATTTAGATAAAATAAATACTCAGATAAAAATATATCCTTGTAATTGTCTCCTGTTTCACTTACAAGTAAATTTTTTGGTTGGAAATTTTTAATTTTTAGTATTTTTAAAAAATTTAAATCATGAAAATAGGAATTGTATGCATTTTTAATATTTTTATCGTTTCTTAGAAAGAAATTTCCGCTACCTAAATATTTTGGATAAATTTTATACAATAACTTTAAGTATTTATGATAAGTCTTTTTTTTAAGTAAGTAGTTTACTCTATTGTATCCATTAGATAGTTCATCTCCACCATCTCCAGTAATTGCTACTTTAAATTCTTTAGATATTGATTTATATATTAAATAAGAAGGAAAGGTAGAAGGATCTGCATATGGTTCATCAAAAATATCAATCGACTCAATAATTTCTTCTTGTCCAATTTTATTCTTTATCTTATTTGAAGTATGGGATGTTCTATAAACATTTAAAACTTCATTAATCCACACTTCTTCATTATATTTTTCGTTATCTTGAATGCTTGAATATGTATTTGGATTTGATTCTTGATCAGATGTTAATTTTAATAGTAGTGTACTGTCTATACCCCCAGATACTAGATTGGCAACTGGAACATCTGCATTTAATCTTTTATTTAAAGAATCTGTTAGAAATTGGTAAAATTTATTTGAATCAAAATCATTATTATTTTTATAATCTTTAAGATCCCAGTAAAAATTTTTATACTTAATAGATATTTTTTTTCCTACATCAATAACTATTACTTCAGATGGTTTAACTTTATAAATATCTTCAAATAAAGTGTTTGGAGAAGTCACTACACCTAACGAAAGGTATTCATTTAAACTGCTTTCTTTAATTATTTTTTTTTCACTTATATTTAATAAAGCTTTTAAATTTGATGAAAATAATAAACTGTTATCCTCAAGTGAAAAAAATAATGGTTTTTGACCTAATCTGTCCCTAATTAAATATATTTCATTATTTTTATAATTAAAAAATACAATTGAGAACTGGCCTTTAAGCTTTTCAATAAAACTAACGCCAAATTTAGATAATCCTAAAAGTGCTACTTCAGTATCTGAATGATTAGATTTAAATTTAATTCCTAAATCTTCTAAATATGCCCTAAGTTCCTTGTGGTTATAAATTTCGCCATTGAACAATATTGAAGTTCTATATTCTTCTGAGATCATAGGTTGTGAGGCTGTTTCCGAGAGATCTAATATAGATAATCTATTAAATACTTGAAAAACATTGAATTCATTATCAAAATTTATTGTTTCATAATTTTGATTACTTAATTGTTTAGTTTGGTCTGGACCACGACAAATAATGTGATCATTAGCTTTGTTTACTAAATCAAAGTCAATTAAATTGTCTGAGACTTGTCCTATAAATCCACACATATCAAAAGTCTTTATTTTTAAATAAAACAGATAAATACTTTGGGTTAAATCCAAGTAGTTCAAAATTATTTTGGGTTAAATAATTAGTAACCTCAGGTAAGGTGCTTTGACTATATTGGCCTCTTTCACAACTCACATCAACTGCTATAAATTCTGTATTCTTAATAGTATTTTTTGCACCTATTAAAATTTCTGGCTCAAATCCTTCAGCTTCTATTTTTAGTAGTTTTACTTTAGTAATTTTAAAAAAATCTAGTGGGTTGGTTTTTACAACTACATGGTTTTCATCACCGTAATAAGAAAACGAAGAATCTGAACCATCACTACTAATATAAAGCTTCTCTTCACCTGATTTGTTTGAAAGACCCGTTTCATGTAGTTTGACGTTTTTAAAATTAGATAAATTTTTAGATAAACAATTAAAATTATTAATGTCGGGTTCAAAAGCTATGTATTCAAAATCTTTATTATCTGAAACTGAAAAATACAACTCTCCAATATTTGCCCCACAGTCAACTATTAAATCACCTCTTTTAAAATTAATTTTGTTAAGAAAATATTTTTCTTCAAATCTTATTTTTAAGTCATCAAGTTTATCTATTGCTCTAAATATTCTTAATTTATTTGGATAAACAATTGAGGTATTTTGATGATGGTAGTTGTATCCCAAATTTTTTACGTATGTAACTTTACCCTTTTTGACAAAGAATAAATTAATTACTTTTGCATATATATTATTTTTGAATAATTTATAAATTAATATAAAAAACCTGGAGTGAAAAAACAAAAAAAGTTTTTTAAATTTAGAAATTTCATAAAAATCGTAATTGTCATATACATTATCAGGAAGATTAAATAAATGACTCATATTGATAATGTTAATATTTTCACGC
>CESD01078698.1_pt1 | contig 13032 bp, 10 predicted proteins | sample 531191 | NCBI WGS metagenome assembly CESD01 (sample SAMEA2622021, study PRJEB7988) | marine metagenome | biome: marine biome (ENVO:00000447); feature: deep chlorophyll maximum layer (ENVO:xxxxxxxx); material: "saline water (ENVO:00002010), including plankton (ENVO:xxxxxxxx)" | depth 188 m
TATAGCTTTAAATAAAATTGCAAATGATATACGTTTAATGGCATCTGGCCCTCGCTCAGGTATCGGAGAAATTACAATCCCTGCTAATGAACCAGGAAGTTCTATTATGCCTGGAAAGGTGAATCCAACTCAATGTGAGGCATTGACAATGGTTTGTGCTCAAGTAATGGGGAATGATGTTGCGATTGGAGTGGGTGGATTACAAGGACATTATGAATTAAATGTTTTTAAACCAGTTATGGCAGCAAATATTCTAAAGTCAGCTCAACTGATAGGTGATGCTTGTGTTAGTTTCACTATTAATTGTGTCGTTGGAATCGAACCTAATCACAAAAGAATTAAAGAGTTAGTAAATAATTCCCTTATGTTAGTTACTTCATTAAATACAAAGATCGGTTACTACAAAGCTGCAGAAATCGCCAATAAAGCTCACGATGAAGGGATAACATTAAAAGCCTCCGCATTATCTCTTGGATATTTAACCGAAAAAGAATTTGACCAATGGGTTAAACCTGAAAATATGACAGGAAAAGTTTAGTCTCTAGTTAAGCGCTTGTATTGAATTCGTTTTGGAATTAATTCATCTCCCAAGCGTTTCTTTTTATTTTCCTCATAATCGGTAAAAGACCCCTCAAAAAAATAAACTTGTGAATCTCCCTCAAATGCTAGTATATGAGTGCAAATACGATCTAAAAACCAACGATCGTGCGAAATAACCACCGCACATCCTGCAAAGTTTTCTAAGCCGTCCTCAAGAGCCCTTAATGTATTAACATCTAAATCATTTGTTGGTTCATCTAGTAATAAAACATTTCCTTCCTCCTTAAGAGTCATAGCTAAATGAAGGCGATTAAGTTCACCTCCCGATAGGGTTGATACTTTCTTATTTTGTTCATTTCCACTAAAATTGAATCTACTTAAGTAAGCTCGAGAATTAACCTGCCTCTCTCCCATTATTATCAAATCTTGTCCATCACTAAAATTTGACCAGATTGACTTTTCAGAATCAGTATTACTATGAGATTGGTCAACATATGAAATCTTCACAGTGTCTCCTATTGTAAAACTACCTCCATCAGGAGTTTCCTCCCCTAAAATCATCTTAAATAAAGTAGTTTTTCCTGCTCCATTAGGACCTATTATACCAACAATTCCGGCTTTAGGTAGAGTAAAATTTAAATTATCATAAAGTAACTTATTACCATAAGCCTTTCTTATCCCTTTAGCTTCAATAACATTAGTTCCTAAACGCGGACCATTTGGTACATATATTTCTAATTTTTCATCTACCTCTTTTTGATCTTGACTCGCCAAACGTTCATAATTACTTAAACGTGCTTTTTGCTTAGACTGTCTTCCTTTTTGAGCCATACGAACCCATTCTAACTCTCTCTCTAATGTTTTTTGACGTTTTGAGGCTTGTTTTTGTTCTTGTGATAGGCGTTTAGCCTTTTGTTCTAACCAAGAAGAATAGTTTCCTTTCCAAGGAATACCCTCCCCCCTATACAATTCTAATATCCACCCAGCCACATTGTCTAAAAAGTAACGGTCATGGGTCACAGCAATAACAGTTCCTGAATATTGGGCTAAATGATGTTCTAACCAATGTACAGACTCGGCATCTAAATGATTAGTAGGTTCGTCAAGTAATAATATATCTGGTTTTTGAAGTAATAATCTACAAAGGGCTACTCTTCTCCTTTCACCACCAGACAGAAATTCTATTTTATGATCGCCTGGAGGGGTTCTAAGCGCATCCATTGCTAATTCTAATTGGCTATCTAAATCCCAAGCATTTTGGGCATCTATTTCGTCTTGAAGTTTGGCTTGCCGATTCATCAATTGCTCCATCTTTTCTGGATTTTCATAAACTTCTGGTAAACCAAATTGATCGTTAATTTTATTATACTCTTCCAAAACAGCAACAATTTCAGCTACCCCTTCTTTTACAATCTCAATCACTATTTTATTTGAGTCCATTTGAGGGTTTTGTTCTAAGTAACCAATAGAATATCCCGAAGAAAAAACTACATCGCCTTGATAATTTTTATCTATACCAGCAATAATCTTCAATAAAGTAGACTTACCAGACCCATTAAGGCCCAAAATCCCAATTTTTGCACCATAAAAAAAACTTAGGTATATGTTTTTAATTATTGGTTGGTTAGCCGAGGCATAGGTCTTTGAAACCCCCGACATTGAAAAGATTACTTTATTTTCCTCTGCCATAATAACAAATATCTATTTTTTTTAATACGATTTAAAAAAAAATGTATTTAGTTTCGTAGAATCAATTGAAAATATTCACACCATAAAGATAGTGTAGAAATAATATGAGTATAGCTTTAGAGAAAAATAAAGATCAAAATAAGCTTTTGGTAGCAGATCTTAATAAAAAAACTGCCCAAATGAAATTGGGAGGTGGTAAGTCAAGGTTAGAAAAAATTCGTTTACAAGGGAAAATGACAGCCAGAGAGCGTATTAATTTCCTACTTGATGAAAATACAAAAAGTATTGAAATTGGAACATTAGCAGGATATGATATGTACAAGGAAAATGGAGGTTGCCCCTCAGGAGGAGTAATTGTAGTAATGGGCTACATATCAAAAAAACTCTGCTTAGTAGTTGCTAATGATGCCTCTGTGAAAGCCGGTGCTTGGTTTCCCATTAGTACAAAAAAAAATCTGCGTGCTCAGGAGATTGCAATGAATAATAAAATACCAATAATTTATTTAGTCGATAGTGCGGGAGTATTCCTTCCTCGACAAGATGAAATCTTCCCTGACAAGGACCATTTTGGCCGTATTTTTAGAAATAACGCGAAAATGAGCAGTGAAGGAATTATTCAAATATCAGCTGTGATGGGAAGTTGTGTTGCAGGTGGAGCTTATTTACCTATAATGTCAGATGAGGCAATTATTGTAAATAAAACAGCAAGTATATTTTTAGCTGGAAGCTATCTAGTTAAAGCAGCAATTGGTGAGGATGTTGATAATGAAAGTCTAGGTGGTGCGTCTACTCATTCTGAAATTAGTGGTATAGTAGATTATAAAGCTAAAAATGACCAAGATGCACTTAATAGAATTCGTGCATTGGTTGAGAAAATTGGTGATAATCCTAAAGCTGGGTTTAACCGAATTAAATCTCTTGATCCTGGTATGCCTGCCGAGGAAATTTATGAACTTTTACCCAATGATAAATCCCAGCCCTATGATACAATCAAAATAATAGAAAGACTTGTAGATAATGGAAGTATTGAGGAATACAAAGCAGATTACGGCAAAACCCTCATAACTGTCTATGCAAGAGTTGATGGGTGGGCCATAGGTATTGTTGCAAATCAGAGAAAAATTGTAAAAAATAAAAAGGGCGAATTACAATTTGGCGGAGTAATTTATGGGGACTCCGCAGATAAAGCAACTCGGTTTATTGGTAATTGTAATCAGAGAAAAATTCCATTAGTTTTTATTCAAGATGTAACTGGCTTTATGGTTGGTAGTAAGGCAGAGCACAGTGGTATCATTAAAGATGGAGCTAAAATGTTAAATGCCATGTCCAATAGTGTGGTTCCTAAATTCACAGTTATAATTGGCAACTCCAACGGAGCGGGAAATTATGCCATGTGTGGTAAGGCTTATGACCCTCGCTTAATTTTTGCTTGGCCTGGTTCAAAAATAGCAGTAATGGGTGGAGATCAAGCAGCAAAAGTTTTACTTCAAATTGAAAAGTCTAAGCGAAAAGAAGAAGGAGAGAAAATGAGTCCAAAAAAAGAGAAAAAATTGTTCAATGAAATTAAATCCCAATACGAAAAACAGACACAAGCCTATTATGCTGCAGCAAGATTATGGACGGATGCAATAATAGATCCATTGGAAACTCGAAAATGGATTAGTATTGGGATAGACGCGGCTAATAATGCTCCAATTGAAAAAAAATTCAATATGGGACTTATTCAGGTTTAATTAATATTGAATCTTTTTATAGTCTTTAATCTCAAAAAATTTCCAATTGCTATTTTAAATAAATTGACTTCCTTTATAAAATCATAACCAATATCTTTAAATTCCTCTGCCGAAAAATGAAACCCGTGTAACTTAAAAAGGTTATGAATTTTTGTGTAATGGGGTATGATCATTCAAATGAATTTAATAATTGTTTTTTCCAGTTTTTCCATTGATATTTTTTTGCAAAAATTATAGTGAGAATAGGATAAATAATCAATAGAGTGATAAAAAGCTCCTTCCCCAACGAGGGTTCTGAATTATCAATTAAAATAGACTCTGTTTGGAAAGCAGTCCAAGATGCAGTCACAAGAATTGCAGTAACTAGATTATTTGCAGCATGAAAACCTAAAGCTAATTCAATTCCATCATCCATAAGCGTAATAATACCCAAAAACAAACCTGTTCCAATATAATACCATATAAGCTCAGTGCCAAGTTTATCAATTTCTGGATTCCAAAGGTGAAGGATTCCAAAAATTCCAGCTGTAAAAATCAAAGGAATCCATCTATTTTTAAATAAAATACCAAAAGCCTGCATTAAATATCCTCGAAAAATTAACTCTTCAACTGAAGTTTGAATTGGAATCATCAAAGCCGCTATTAGAAATAAAATTAAAAATGATAATGGTTTAAAGTTCAATTCATAATCCTGCGGATTAATAAAATAATCTGAAAGAACCAAGATGGCAGAAATCAACCCCCATAGTAAAAAAGCAAAAGTGATTTTTTCAAAATCAATTTTTTTTCTTGAAGTAACTATTCTTTTAAATGGTTGGTTGTGAAGTTTAACTACTACATACCAGATGGCAGGAAGGGTAGTTAAAAAAGGAATAAGAATTAAAAATAAGCCGAAATTAGGCGGTAACAAAGAAAATATTTCGCTTTGATTTTCTAAGTTTTCTAAATTAAACTTATTAAAAATTAGATATAATGATAATGGTATTTGACCAAAAAAATGAAAAAAAATTATAATTAATAAACCCTTAACATACTTAATAAATGGATTTATTTTTGAGTCAATATCCTCCAGAAACATCTTAAATTATGAAAAATAAAATGACATTATTAATCCAAAACAAAAAATAATTTGAAAATAAATGGTTTGAATGTTATAAAAGACAAGATCCCTGGAATTATACTTGGAAATTAATCCAATGGAAATATACAATGCATAAATCATTAAACAGAGAAGTATTACATAAAATGGAACTTTATCAAAAAATGAAAATTCATTGGGCATAATGAAAACAAAAGAAACCAGAGATAAAAATATTAGTGAAATACTAATTAGATAAATCCACCTGGATATTTTTTTACCCAAAATGACAACTAAGTTGATTTTTCCTGTTTTTTTATCCGACTCGTAATCTGGAAATTGATTAATGAATAAAATATTTGTAGTTAACAAACCAAGAGGAATTCCAATTAAAGCTATGGTTTTCAAAATTGATGAATTTAAATCAATGTTGAAATTTGACATCGAAAACATACTACCCAAAGTAAGTAAAGGACCAAATGTGAGAAAGATTGTTAATTCACCTAATCCTTTCCTTGCTGACAACCTGAGTGGTTTAGCAGTATAAAAAAAGCCAAGAAATACAGCAATCATAGCGATTATTGACATCATTGAAACATTAAATAAAGTTCCGGTAATTATATAACTGTTGATATTTACAAAGAATAAACATATAAGAGATAAAAAAAGCATAATATTTCCGAGTGAGCTGGTTTTCTTTAAAGTTGTCAAACCAAGTTCAATTGCCCTACTTCCGCCAGAAATTTGAGCACCTCTTAAAACTAAAGATTTGGTTCCAACATTGAAGTATTCTTTGTTTTCCTCATCAGATCCATAGCTAACATCAAAATAATCGTTATACAGATTAGAAAAAATGTGCAAACAAATTACACCAAAAATTGAAATGAATGCATTTAAAATATTAAGCATTTCGTAAAATGAGAGAATATATGCAACAATTACCATTGGTAGAATAGAAGCAAGAGTAAAGCCACCCCTTGTAATTGCTATTCCCTTAATAATTTTAGTTGTAAATTTAATAGGTACATCTACTTTATCGTTTAACTCTTTTGTTATACCACAGTAACCAGTTTGCGGCTTATCTTTTCCATTCGCAAAATTTGGGGTAATTGTAATCTCAGCACCAAAAATTGAACCATCCTTTCTTTTAAAGTTAGTTTTAATCGTATTTTCGCCATCTTTATCTGCCTTTTCAAGCCAACCCAGTACATTCTGAAGTACAATTTCTCCTGGAGAAAAAAGAGATACCCTTTTATTTCCGATTAATTCATTAGGGTCATATCCAAACATATCAGCAGCTCCCTTGTTCATTTTTAGAATAATACCCTCCATATCACAAATTATAACACTTTTCATTTTATAAAAAAATTTAATTATTTCTCTTTAAAGTTAGTGTTGTTAGCTTGCAAATGGAAATTAAATTTTGATTATCATCATAAACCTTAATCTGCCAAAGCTGAGTTGATCTGCCAAGGTGAACAGGTTTAGCAATTCCAGTTACATAGCCATTTTTTACACTTTTAATATGATTAGCAGATATTTCAATACCTCTTGTAGTTATTCGGGGATCTCGATTTAAAACAGCAACTGCTGCACTTCCTACAGTTTCTGCAAGAGCAAGAGTTGCTCCACCGTGAAGTATACCATCAGGCTGATATACTTTCTTTGTTACTGGCATTCTTGCAGATAAATAATCATCTCCTACATCAATAAATTCTATCTCAAGAGTTTCAATTAAATTTCCTTTTGATATCGAATTACAAAATGCTAATATTTTCTCTTTTTCCATCATAAAGTTAATAAATAACAAAACCTTCCCTAAAATAATGAAAGAGAAGGTTTTAAATCTAATTTAAAATCTGTCAGTCTTTAACTTCTTCAAAATCAACATCTTGAACATCATCCCCTCCCTTATCTTTTTTCTTTCCAGAGTCTGTTTTTTCATTTTTTGAATCGCCTTTAGCAGAATCTGCTTGAGCTTTATACATCTCCTCAGAAGCATTTTTCCATGCTTCATTTATTTTTTCCAAAGCAATGTCAATTGCAGCCAAATCTTTCGACTCGTGAGCCTTTTTTAGTTCATCCAGAGAAGTCTCAATAGGTCCTTTTTTGTCCGGTGAAAGTTTATCTCCAAATTCCTTTAGTTGGTTTTCAGTTTGAAAAATCATCTGATCTGCGCTGTTTAGTTTATCAACTTCCTCCTTAGCTTTCTTATCACTCTCAGCATTTGCCTCTGCATCTTGTTTCATTTTCTCAATTTCTTCTTCAGTCAAACCTGAAGAGGCTTCAATTCTTATGTCCTGGGACTTGCCAGTTGCTTTATCAGCTGCACTTACTTTGATAATCCCATTTGCATCTATATCAAAAGTAACTTCAATTTGGGGCGTACCACGGGGCGCTGGCGGTATTCCATCAAGATGGAATCTTCCAATTGTTTTGTTATCATTAGCCATTGACCTCTCTCCCTGTAAAACATGGATTTCTACTGAAGGCTGATTATCTGCTGCAGTGGAAAATACTTGAGACTTTTTAGTAGGAATAGTAGTGTTTGATTCAATGAGTTTTGTCATTACACTCCCCATTGTTTCAATTCCAAGTGATAGGGGGGTTACATCTAATAATAAAACGTCTTTTACATCACCGGTTAATACACCTCCCTGGATTGCAGCTCCAATAGCCACAACCTCGTCAGGATTAACACCTTTTGATGGTTTTTTTCCAAAAAACTTTTCTACTTCAGATTGAATAATTGGAATACGTGTAGATCCTCCTACAAGAATAACCTCATCAATTTCTGAGGTCGAAAGACTAGCATCCTCCAAAGCTTTTTTTACTGGAGCTAATGAGCGCTTTACCAATTTATCAGATAACTGTTCAAACTTAGCTCTTGTCAAAGTAGTTACAAGATGCTTTGGTCCCGAAGGAGTGGCAGTTACATAAGGAAGATTTATTTCAGTTTGTTTAGAAGATGATAATTCAATCTTTGCCTTTTCAGCTGCCTCTTTTAGTCGTTGCAAAGCCATAGGGTCTTCTCTCAGGTCAATCTGTTCAGTTTTATTAAAATTATCTGCAAGAAAATCAATTAAAACTTGATCAAAATCATCCCCTCCTAAATGAGTATCTCCATTTGTAGAGAGTACCTCAAATACTCCATCTCCCAATTCTAATATTGATATATCGAAAGTTCCTCCTCCAAGATCATATACTGCAATTTTACTATCACTTCCACTTTTTTTGTCTAAACCGAATGCAAGTGCTGCAGCAGTTGGCTCATTAATGATTCTTTGTACTTTCAAGCCAGATATTTCACCTGCTTCCTTTGTGGCTTGACGCTGAGAATCATTAAAATAAGCTGGAACAGTAATCACAGCTTCGGTTACGTCGTGTCCAAGATAGTCCTCTGCAGTTTTTTTCATTTTCTGTAGAATCATTGCGGAAAGTTCTTGAGGAGTGTATAGGCGTCCGTCAATATCAACTCTTGGTGTATCATTATCTCCCTTTACTACCTTGTAAGCTACTGTTTTTGATTCCTTTGAAGACTCAGTAAACTTGTTTCCCATGAATCTCTTGATTGAGGCAATTGTTTTGGTGGGATTTGTTACAGCTTGTCTTTTAGCGGGATCTCCAACTTTGATTTCACCTCCCTCAACAAATGCGATTACAGATGGGGTTGTTCTTTTTCCTTCAGCATTCGGAATTACTACCGGCTCGTTTCCTTCCATTACAGAAACGCATGAGTTGGTAGTTCCTAAATCTATTCCAATAATTTTACTCATAATATTTTTTAACATATCATCACTCAAGCATTGTGCCATATTAATACTTATGACAGCTTGTCATATCTTATTTTAAACTGATTTTTTGAATTTTATATCAAAAACCAAAAAAAAACTACATTTATAAAAAAAATAAATGTCTAAGATTTTCAAAAAATATACCCGAATAACAACTAAAACTCTAACTGAGATGAAATCTAAAGGAGAGAAGATTTCAATGCTTACCGCATATGACTTTACATTAGCAGGAATAATTGATAAGGCTGGTATTGATGTTATTTTAGTAGGAGATTCTGCCTCTAATGTCATGGCAGGTCATGAAACTACTCTACCAATAACTTTGGATCAAATGATTTATCATGCATCGAGTGTTATTAGGGGGGTAGATAGGGCCCTAGTAGTTGTAGACTTACCTTTTGGTTCTTATCAAGCAGACTCAAAAGAGGCTCTTCGATCATCTATTAGAATCATGAAAGAATCTGGAGCTCATGCAGTAAAACTAGAGGGAGGAAGTCAAATCAAAGATTCTATTGAGCGTATTCTCCAAGCAGGAATTCCTGTTATGGGTCACCTAGGCCTAACTCCTCAGTCAATCTATAAATTTGGAACTTACACTGTGAGAGCTAAGCAAGAGGAAGAAGCAGAACAGTTAATTGCTGATGCTAAAATGCTTGAAAAAGTTGGATGTTTTAGTATAGTTTTGGAAAAAGTTCCTGCCAAACTTGCTGAAAAAATTTCAAAAAAAATTAGTATACCAGTTTTAGGTATTGGTGCTGGTAGAAATGTAGATGGGCAGGTTTTAGTAATTCACGATATGCTTGGCATGAGTAAAGAGTTTAACCCAAGATTTCTCAGACGATACTCAGATCTAAACCAAATTATATCTGACGCTGTTAGTAAATACTCCAGAGATGTTAAAAGTGAGGACTTTCCCAATAAAGAAGAGCAGTATTAGTAAAAAATTTAAACTATGCTCGAAATCATTTATGAGGACAATCATTTAATCGCAATAAATAAAAAACCAGGAGATTTAGTTCAGGGGGATAAAACTGGAGACAACACCCTTATAGATCAAGTTAAAAATTATATTAAAAAAAAATATAATAAACCAAGAGGAGTTTTCCTTGGATTAATTCATCGTTTAGATAGACCTACAAGTGGTTTAATACTTTTTGCAAAAACTTCAAAGGCATTAAGAAGAATCAACAAACAATTTAAAGATAGAAAGACTCAAAAAAAATACTGGGCAATTATAGATAAGTCCTTTGATTCGAATTCAGGTACACTTACTCATTGGTTAAAACGTAACCCAAAAATGAATAAATCTTTTGCTAATAATGAGGAGTTAAATGATTCAAAAAAAGCTATTCTTCACTATAAAAAAATTATCAAACTTAGAAAATATTGTGTTTTAGAAATTGATTTGGAAACAGGGAGACACCATCAAATTCGTAGCCAATTAAGCTTTATTGGTTTCCCAGTTAAAGGAGATTTAAAGTACAATGCTAAAAGAAAAAATCATGATGCAAGCATTGACTTACACGCCAGATCATTAACAATAAATCACCCTACAACTAAAAAAAAAATAACTTTTCTTGCGTCACCTCCAATTAAACCTCAATGGAATTTCTTTCTTTCCGGTTGATAATTTTTGATTTTTCTCTTATAATTTCACTGACAGATCTATTTTCAATTTTACTTTCCAACCAAGAAAGAATATCTAAATACAAAAATGCCCTACGCTCATAAGGGTCATCTTCATATTGCTTTAATTCTTTGTGAAGTTTAACAAATGAATCTTTAAGCTCATGAGGATAAATGTCTCCCAACGAACGAACAAAACGAATCATAGCCTTCTGAACTTCATGAAGATCATTCATCTTTATTAAAAACTTATATGTCTCCCTCAAATGAGCATCCAAATGGTAATCAAACCCTGCCTCATAATGGGCTACTACACTTAAAACTCTAGTAAAACACAATAAATCCTCTCGCATTTTCAGGTGCTTATTTTTGATAATTTTATTAAGGTAAATAATGCATTTTTCGTAGTCGTCAAGTCCAAAATATAAGCAGGCAATTTTATAATAAAATAACATTATGTGATGTGGATCAATTTGATTTTTAAAATTATTTATGCCCTCTAATACATCAGGCAAAATTTTAAGTCCTAAATCAAATTTTCCTTGTAAGAAATATAAATTAAATCGATTATTATATGAATATAGAAAACTTAGTGCAGCCAAATTATCATTTTTAGGAAAAATATCAGATTCAATAGTATCAAGCATCTTTTGTAATGTTTGTTTGAACTTTTCTGGATATTTAATAAGAGCCAATGACTCCATTAAAAAATTATTCCCTTTTAGATAGAAAACTGGATGAATTGAAATCATATCTGGATTTTCGTCAAACATAGCTGTCCATTTACTAGAGTATTTAAAACAAGACAAAAAATCTTGTACCAAAAAGCTATACCATACATGAGCTTTATAGTACCATAGCTTCTCTCTAAATCCAAGGTTTTCAATAATTAAATTAGGCATTTTCTCATAAAAAAACTTAGTGATTTCTCGAAACTCCAAGTCACTCTTTGCGTATCCTGTTTTAATAAGTTTTTGATATAATAATAATGATAAGTTTGATAGCTGGCTTGTTAAATCATTATGTGTCCTTAAACTATCTGCTTGAGAAATTAATTCCTGAGCTCTATTAGATAAACTTCTTGTAATGTATTGTGATTCAATTAATTTCTCAAATTCTACGATATCATAAGCAGCATATTTTTCCTCATTTTTTAGTGACAAAGCTTTAGCCTTATCTAATATTTTTAGACTTAATTTATAAAGACCTTTTTGATATAAAATAACAGCAAAGTCCATTTGCTCTCTGATTTGCATCCTAATATTTTGATGGATTGGATTAAGCCGTAAACTAATTAAAATCTGTTTGTATAGATGAGCCTTAAGATTTGATAATTGCTGTTTAGTAACAATTCCTTTTTCTAAAATTGCGCTCTCACTATACTTATCTAACTTATCCAGAAAATTAAAAAGACTTAAAAATTTAGCATTGTTGTTGGAGCCCATTCGACCAACATACAACTTAAATTGTCTCTTTTCAGATTTAGTAAGTGACTTAATTAGAAGAAATAAATTGTCTTTTTGTACATTAATCATTGTAACAAAATGTAGTTTAAAATACTGTTTTTGAGCTAATTAAATAAAAATCAAAGGTACAGAATATTGTAATAAATTTAGTAATTTAAAAGAGTATTTTCCTTTTCCACCTAAATTAGTGTTAATAAAATTTTCTTACAAATAATGATTTCTGGACAAGTGCAGATTTTTGATACTACTCTTAGGGATGGAGAGCAAGTTCCTGGATGTAAATTAGACACCAAAAATAAGTTGATTATTGCAGAAAGACTTGATGAATTAGGTGTTGATGTCTTGGAGGCAGGATTTCCAATTTCTAGTCCTGGGGATTTTGACTCGGTAGTTCAGATTTCTAGATTAATTAAAAATGCTAGAGTTTGTGGATTATCTAGAGCAGTCAAAAAAGATATCGAGGTTGCTGCCGAGGCACTGAAGGATGCAAAAAAATCAAGGATTCACACAGGAATTGGAACCTCTGATTCTCACATCAAATACAAATTTAATTCAAACAAAGAAAAAATTTTAGACATAGCTAAAGGCGCTGTAAGTTACGCTAAAAAATTTGTTGAGGACGTAGAGTTTTATGCTGAAGATGCTGGGCGTACTGAAAATGATTACCTCGCTAGGGTCTGCGAAGCAGTTATAAAAGCTGGTGCTACAGTTCTTAATATTCCTGATACTACTGGTTATTGCCTGCCAGAAGAATATGGAGCTAAAATTAAATTTTTAAAAGAAAATGTAAAAGGAATTGATAATGCCATTTTATCATGCCATTGTCACAATGATCTTGGACTTGCAACTGCAAATTCAATTTCTGGTGTTGTAAACGGTGCTCGTCAAATTGAATGTACCATCAATGGAATTGGAGAAAGAGCAGGAAATACCTCACTGGAAGAAGTAGTAATGATTTTGCGTCAACATCCTCATTTAAATTTAGATACTCGAATTAACTCGAAACTTCTTTATGATACAAGTCGCCTGGTATCTGAAAGTATGGGAATGCCTGTACAGCCGAATAAAGCTGTTGTTGGTGCAAATGCTTTTGCTCATAGTTCTGG
>CESD01087735.1_pt1 | contig 12963 bp, 13 predicted proteins | sample 531191 | NCBI WGS metagenome assembly CESD01 (sample SAMEA2622021, study PRJEB7988) | marine metagenome | biome: marine biome (ENVO:00000447); feature: deep chlorophyll maximum layer (ENVO:xxxxxxxx); material: "saline water (ENVO:00002010), including plankton (ENVO:xxxxxxxx)" | depth 188 m
TAAATTACAATTATTTATTCGGAAATCCAACTTAAAATATTTTCGAATCCTGAAGGCGCTTTTTTACTTGAAAAAAGTGGCCAAATAACACCTATAATTTCCCACTTACCTACCATTTCTAAAGCTTCTATAGAACCATTTCCACTGTTAAATGCAGATAATAGAAATTTGTCAGGTAAAAAGTTTATAGGTATCTCCCAATCTAAATCGTAATGAGTATTTAATGGCCCAGCACCACCAATTATCTCAGCCAGCTTAGAACCTAAGGCCAAGAATGTTGAATCTGAACCATCAAACTCTTTTGCTATATAATCCTTATCGCCAAAATAACTGATTAAAGATTCAATCCCTCGATTAGTAAAAAGTGTTTTTAAATTATTTTCTTTCGCAAATTTTATAAAAATAGACAAAACATTTATATCTACTTTTTCAGGGACTATTAATCCGGTTAAATTTTTTGGCACATCTTCTATATGTGTTGAAGTAATTAATTCTATATTTATAGAAAATAAATTAAATTTTTCTTCTATGCTATTTAAAATTTTTTGGTCATTAGAAAGTACTAATATTTTCATTTACTTAATTAGGTATATCTTCAACTCCAAACCAATTATTTTGATTCTTATTTATGTAAAGATTTTTCTTTGAGGCTACATCCATTATTTCCAATTCTGAAATTGGTTGTCTTATCTTATTTTCATATACAAGCGGATAATATCCGAGAGGTTTCTGATTGAAAACTATATAGTAGTCATGATTGCTATCTAAAAATGAAGAGGATTCAGAATTTTTTATCTTAAAATTGAACAAAATTCCCATAACTGTATTTGGGCTTATCAACTGTGAAAGTGCATTAAATACAGTATATGTAGTCGAAATCAAGTCAGCAAAATTTTCATCATCTAAAATTATCCAGGATACTTCTCCCGGTTCATTTATTATTTTAAAATCTGTTTTGGTTCCTTGGTCTCCTTCAGAAATAATTTTTTGCATTTCTTTTTTTGCAAACTCTTCCAGTTGGTTTTCATTGTCCCAGCACATAATTTTTGAATTTTTATAAAAATCAACCCAGTCCAAACTATCATTAAAAATTTTTATAGATGACATGCAATTCCATAAATTCAATGGTGAATTTTGCTTAAATAGTCTTGAGAACAATTAAAAGTCACCTAATTGCTTTTGAAGTTCTTTTAGTTTTCTAATCCTATCAATCACGGGTGGGTGAGTAGACATTAGTTTAGCAATATCATTACCACTTAGCGCAGGAATAATCATAAATGCGTTGGCAGTTTTGAACTGCCTAAGATCTTCAGTCGGAACCTTCATTGAAGCCATCGAAATTTTTTCTAAAGCAGAGGCTAGATGATTAGGTGTTCCAGATAAACTTGCTCCAGTATGATCGGCTCCATATTCTCTATATCTTGTAAGAGAAAGGACTAACAATTGGCCAAGAAAATAAACAATCATTGTTATAATATAAATTAAAAAAATTGCCTGCCCAGATCCATTATTTCCTCTACCTCTTCCCATCCCTCCAAAAAGCATATTCCAAAAAAACATTTGCATTAAAAAACTAGAAAGGGTTACAAAAAAATTAGCAATTGCAAGAACTTTAACATCTCCATTAACAACATGGGCTATCTCGTGTGCTACTACTGCTCTTAATTCTTCGTCATTTAATTTTTCTCTCAATCCTTTAGTTACAGCTACTAGCGAGTTCTTAGGGTTTCTGCCAGTCGCAAAAGCATTTGGTATTTCAGAATTCATATAGGCGATTTTAGGTGGATTAATTCCAGCTATTGAAGAAATTTCTTCTACAATTTGGAAAAGTTTTTCATCATCTTTTCTTTCAATTAATTTTGCACCAGAAGACCAAAGCACCATCTTGTCAGACATAAAATATTGAATAGAACCAAAAATTATTACAATAAAAGCAATGAAACCAAATCTAATTCCAAAAGCATTAAGTATAAGCACAAAAAATGCATACAATAAGCCAAGCAGAAACCAAGTGAAATACATTCTTGACACCAACTTACCATCTCTATTTAATTTAACTCTCATAAAAATATTTAAATTATAGTTTATATAGTATTTATTATATTCTGTTTTATTGTTTAAATAAATAAGAAGAGGTTAATTTTGATAACTAATTATGAATATAAAAAGTTCTGCATTTTGCTTGCTGAAGAGGCTGGAAAATTTGTGATGGATTATTTTGGCAAAGATTTTGAAGTCTCTTCCAAAGATAGAAAGAATAATTTAGTTACAGAAGTGGATAAAGGTTGTCAAAATTTAATAAAAAATAGAATATCTGAGCGATTTCCTGAACATAATATAATCGGGGAAGAAGACGAGCCTTATTTAGTAGAAAATATTAGTGAATTTGTATGGGTTATAGATCCAATAGATGGTACAACAAATTTTGCTAATGGATTGCCTAATTTCTCTATTTCGATAGGCTTATTAAAAAATTCAGAGCCAATCGCTGGCGCTATATGGGTTCCTTGGCCTAACAAAAATAATTGCCTAATCTTTTCAACCGCTAAGAATGAAGGGTCATGGATTGATAATGCAAAAATATCTATAAATAAATCACAATTTTCGTTAGGAGGGGGGGCGATTTCTTCATATTCATCTTTTAGTCCAATTTTTGGAAATATAGATAGGAAAATCAACCCAATGAACAAAAGGTTAAGGGGCGATAAAAGAGTAATAGGGAGCGTAGCTTATGAAATGGCAATGATTACAAAAGGATCAATTGGTTTTTCATTGCTAGGCCCAGCATTTATTTGGGATTTTGGAGCCGGGTTATTGCTAATTAAAGAGGCAGGAGGTGTAGTTATGGAATTAAATAATAACTACGAACCTATTTCAGAATTCGAATCTTTTGTTAAAAATTATCACCAAGACAAAGAATCATACATGAAACTAAAAAACTGGAATGGAAAGTTTATTGCAGGTCACTCAAATATTATGAAACTTGATAATCATGAAAAATTCGTATAAGAATCACATGGCATGTTATATTAATCCCTTACAATTTAAAAAGGAAAATAATTGAATATAGAATTATATGATACAACCCTTAGAGATGGTGCTCAGCAGTCAGGCATTTCTTTATCTTTAAAAGATAAGATAAATATAACTTTAAAACTAGATGAACTTGGAATCCCGTCTATTGAGGGTGGATATGCTGGATCAAATCCAAAAGATGATGAATATTTTAAGTTAATTCAGAAAGAAAATTTATCAAATTCAACGATTAGTGCTTTTGGAAGCACAAGAAAACCTAATTCTAAAATTGAGTCAGATCAAATTGTGAGTGCAATGCTATCATCTGAAGCAAAAACTTTGGCAGTTGTTGGAAAATCATCTTCCAAGCAAGTAGAAAAAGTACTTGAAACAACTTTAGATGAAAATTTAAGTATGATATCTGAAACTATTAACCACCTAAAAGAAAGAGATAGAAGAGTAATATTTGATGCAGAGCATTTTTTTGATGGCTTCTTTACTAACAAAGATTACGCACTAAACACATTAAATGTGGCTATTAATTCTGGCGCAGATATAGTTGCATTATGTGACACAAATGGCGGAATGATACCTGAAGATATAAAAAATGTGATAAATGAAGTTATTGAATTTGGAATAGATGTAAATAAAATTGGTATCCACTGCCATAACGATACAGATACTGCTGTTGCGTGCTCATTAGTTGCTTTTGAACAAGGAGTTAATCACATTCAAGGAACAATTAATGGATACGGAGAAAGATGTGGAAATGCAAATCTTATAAGTATTATAGGAAATTTACAGTTAAAAAAAGGAATAAAAATATTTTCTGAAGAAAATCTAAAAAATATCACTGAATTGTCTAATTATGTTTCTGATACTGTCAACAGAACCCCATTTGCTTATGCTCCATACGTAGGAAGTAAAGCATTTACTCATAAAGGTGGAATGCATGCTTCTGCTGTAAACAAATATGTTGAATCATACCAACATATTGATCCTAAAATAATAGGGAATAATTCTAATATTACAGTCTCAGAATTAGCTGGAAGAAGCAATATAATTTCAAGATTAAAGGAACTATTAATATACGAAGAATATTCACCTGAAGACATAAAGGATTTAACTTCTATTATTAAAGATAAAGAAAATAGTGGGTTTTCATATGAAACGGCATCAGCTTCACTAGAATTACTATTAAAGAAGCACAAAAAATTAATTCAAACTCCTTTTGAATTAAAAGAATATAGCGTAACTTTAAAAAGTAATACTAAAGATTCCGGGGAGCCCATGTGCGAGGCAAATATAAAGATTGCAGTAGATGACGAGATTCATGATTCTAAGGCAGAAGGAAATGGACCTGTAGCTGCGCTAGACAAAGCTCTAAGACAAGCACTGTCTTACTATTATCCTGAACTTAGCAATATAAAATTAACTGATTACAAAGTTAGAGTGGTAAATGAATCAGAAGCAACTGAATCTATAGTAAGGGTTTCAATTGAATCTGCGGATTCTAAAACTGTTTGGACAACTGTAGGTGCATCTCCAAATATAATTGAGGCAAGCTGGATGGCCTTATCAGATTCTATGGAATGGTGGTTATCAAATAATATTAACGACTAATATATTTTGGTCCATCAAAATCTACTATAACTTCGTTAATATTACCTTCTTCGCCTATTCTATAGGCTCTTAATATTGGTCTTGTTTTTTCAACAAGAGATACAATTATGTAATATTGGCTAAGATAACCTGATATAAGAGCATTCTTAACATCCGTTTCAGACAAATATGCTTGGGTGTGAGTGTGAGAATGAAAAATAGCAATTATTTCTTCTCCATCATTATCAGAAATATTCTCAGCTTTAAGCAACTCTCCCGGATCAATGGTATATCTATTTTGAGGATTCTCATGAATATTCTTCAAAGGGTGAAACTTAGATACTATTGCACCTGAACCTTGAAGAACTCCGCAACTTTCATTTGGATCATTTTCCAAAGAATGTAAAATTACCTCCCCAATAATTTTTTTAGGTATAAAAATTGAATTATTATTCATTGTTTAAAATCTTACTAACTATTTTATCTCCCATTTCTTGGGTGCTTAGAAATTTTTCACTAGATAAAGATATATCTTTCGTCCTAACTCCTGATTCTATTAACTCATCAATAGCACTTTCTATGCAATTTGCCTCTTCATCAAGGCCAAATGACCATCTTAACATCATGGCAGTACTGAGAATTGATGCGACTGGATTTGCCAATCCTTTACCAGATATATCTGGAGCTGAACCATGAATAGGCTCATAAAGAGCTGGCTTTGATGAAGAATTTTCATTTGAGCCTGGCACACTAGATAAACTAGCTGAAGGTAACATTCCCATTGATCCGCCTATAACTGCCGCTTCATCAGAAAGAATATCTCCAAAAGTATTTTCAGTTACAATTACATCAAATACTGAAGGGTTAGTAATTATTTGCATTGCAGCATTGTCAGCAAGCATATGAATTAACTCAACTTCAGGGTATTCAGTTGAAACTTCATCGGCTATTTCTCTCCATAATCTCGAACTAGCCATTACATTCATCTTGTCGAGTGAATGCAATACTTTTTTTCTTTTTTTTGCCATTTCAAATCCGACTTTCACAACCCGTCTTATTTCATCTTCATCATATTTAAGAGTATCAACAGCCATTCTCTTCCCATTATCTTCCCATCTTTTTTTTGGTTCCCCAAAATAAAGACCAGAAGTTAATTCTCTAATAATAATAAAATCAACATTCTTTAAAATTTCTGGTTTCAGTGGGCTAGAATCTACTAATGATTTATATACTTTTGCTGGCCTTATATTTGCAAACAAATCTAACTGTTTCCTTAATTTCAAAATTCCATCTTCAGGCCTAACTTCGCTATTAGGGTCATCCCATTTAGGTCCACCAACAGAACCAAAAAGTACGGCCTGATTCTCCAAGCAACTACCAAGTGCTCCTTCTGTAATGGCTACTCCATTTTTATCAATTGACACTCCACCTACATCTTGATAGTCATATTCAAATTGGTGTCCAAATTTTTTAGATATAGAATCTAATATCTTTTCAGATTCTTTAGTAACTTCAGGTCCAATCCCATCACCACTTAAAACAGCTATTTTATAATTCAATTTTTACCACCTATCTATCCTGGATGATTCAAAACTATCGATTTTATTTTCAGATGTTAAAGTTCTTCCTATCTCATCTTGGCCTTTGAGAAGGGATTCTTTCCTGAAAGGGTCTATATCAAATTTTTCTGAGAACTCATTTCCATCTTTTAATATTTGACTCTCAAGATCTACTTCCAACTGATAACCAGAATATTTAGGGGATGAAGCCATACCCATTAAATAATCTACTTTATCTTTATCTAAAGTGATAGTAAGCATTCCATTCTGGAAACAATTAGTTCTAAAAATATCAGCAAAACTTGGGGCAATTAAAATCTTAAATCCATAATCTAAAAGAGCCCAAGGAGCATGCTCTCTTGAAGATCCAGACCCAAAATTTGTACCTGCTACTAATATTGATGCACTCTTATATCTATCACTATTAAGTATGAAATCAGGGTCAGGAACACCTGGCTCTAAATATCTCCAATCAAAGAACGCAAATTCTCCAAAACCTGTTCTTTCAATTCTTTTTAAAAATTGTTTAGGTATAATTTGATCTGTATCAACATTCGCACGATCTAAAGGAGCTACCAATCCTTTATGATTAAGAAAAGCTTCCATTATTTCCAATTCCTTACATCTACAAAATGACCTTCAATTGCTGCTGCTGCTGCCATTTCAGGGCTAACTAAATGAGTTCTTCCTTCTTTCCCCTGCCTTCCTTCAAAGTTCCTATTTGATGTGGAAGCACATCTTTCTTGAGGAACAAGAATATCTGGATTCATACCTAAGCACATTGAGCATCCTGCATCTCTCCACTCAAATCCAGACTCTGTAAATATTTTATCTAAACCTTCTTTTTCAGCCATCATTTTTACTAACCCAGAACCTGGCACAACCATTGCTCTTACATTTTTATCTACCTTTTTGCCTTCAATTATGTTTGCTGCAGATCTTAGGTCTTCTAATCTTCCATTTGTACAAGAACCTATGAAAACTCTGTCTAATCTTATATCAGAAATTTTCTGACCCGCTTCTAGCCCCATATAATCAAGAGCATTTTGAGCATTTGATTTTTCTTCAGGAGTAGAATAACTTTCAGGGTCTGGAACATATGAATTAATACCTGCAACCTGACCAGGGTTTGTGCCCCATGATATGTGAGGCTCTAAATTTGAACAGTCAATATCAAAAATTGTGTCAAATTCTGCATTTTCATCAGAATACAAATCTGTCCAGAAATCCATCAATTTATCTAAGTTAGATCCCTTGGGAGAAAATTTTTTACCTTGAACAAATTCAAAAGTCTTTTCATCAGGTGCAATCATTCCGGCTCTACCTCCGCCTTCTATTGTCATATTACACACTGTCATTCTTCCTTCCATAGACATTTTCTTAAACGCATCCCCTCTAAACTCAATTGCATGGCCTGTTCCTCCATCAACTCCTATTTCTTTAATTATCGATAAAATCAAATCTTTAGGGGTTACACCACGAGGCAAATCTCCATTTACATTTATTGCCATAGTTTTAGGTTTCTTTTGTACCAAAGTTTGAGTTGCTAGAACATGTTCAACTTCTGAGGTACCTATCCCAAAAGCTAAAGCACCAAATGCCCCATGAGTTGATGTATGACTATCTCCACATACAATTGTCATTCCTGGCTGAGTTAACCCCAATTCTGGACCTATCACATGTACTATTCCTTGGTTGATATCATCTATATCGTATAGCGGAACTCCAAACTCTTTGCAATTAGCTCTCAATGTCTCAATTTGTTTCTTTGCTATAGGATCTTTTATATTAAATCTATCTGAAGTTGGAACATTATGATCAATTGTAGCAGCGGTAAGATTAGGTTTTCTCACAGTCCTAGAATTTATTCTTAATCCTTCGAATGCTTGAGGTGAAGTAACCTCATGGACCAAATGGAGGTCTATATATATTAAAGCTAGATCTTCATCTATTTGGTCTACAACATGAGGTTCCCATATTTTTTCAAAAAGTGTTTTTTTCATCTTCCAGCCCCTGACCCAGGTGACTCTGAACCTTCCTTAGACATTTGAATTGATCTATTAATTGCATTTAAATAAGCCTTAGCAGAAGCTACAACAATATCTGGATCAGAGCCAGTCCCAGTAAAAGTCCTACCATTTGAATTTTCAATTCTTATAGTAACTTCTCCTAATGCGTCTATTCCTTCTGTGACAGAATTAACGCTAAATTCAGTTAATTTCACTTCAAAATCAATAATTTTATCTATTGCCTTGCAAACCGCATCAACTGGGCCTGTTCCTTCAGCCTCTGAGGAAATTTTTTTATTATCAATATTTATAATTTCTATATTAGCTTTAGGCTTATGCTGGTTTCCGCAATTAACTGACATAGAACTTAGAGCAAGAAAGGACTTTTGTGATTCATGCCTTGACTGATCTAGTATTAATGCTTCTAAATCAATATCAGTTACTTCCTTTTTGCTGTCAGCAAGGTCTTTAAATTTTATAAATAGGGTATTTAATTGATCATTATCAAAATCATATCCTAAGTCATTCAATCGAGATTTAAGGCCTGCTCTGCCGGATAGTTTTCCTAAAACAAGAGCCTCACCTCTCCACCCAACTGTCTCAGGTTCCATTATTTCAAATGTACTCCTATCCTTTAAAAAGGCATCTTGATGAATCCCAGAAGAATGCCTAAAAGCATTTTGACCTACAATAGCTTTATTTGCTTGCATAGGAAACCCAAAAAGATTGCTAACCAATCTACTAGTCGGTCCAATTTCAGAAGTATTTACTTTAGTTTTTACATTAAAATGATCTTTTCTCACTTCTAGTCCCATAATTACTTCTTCCAAAGCTGCATTTCCTGCCCTTTCACCTAAACCATTTATACATCCTTCAATCTGTCTAGCACCATTTTCTACAGCCGCCAAACTATTTGATACTGCGAGTCCTAAATCATTGTGGCAATGGACACTTACAATTACATTATCAATATTTTTAATCCTATCTCTTAGAATTTTTATTGATTCTCCAAATTCTTTTGATACTGCATAACCAACAGTATCAGGAATATTTATAGTAGTAGCGCCAGCATCTATAGTTGCCTCAAGCAATGTAACTAGGAAATCAATATCAGTTCTAGTAGCATCCATAGGAGAAAATTCAACATCATCCACATAATGTTTTGCTTTGGATACGGCTTTAACGGCCATTTCAATGATTTCTTCTGGGTCTTTCCTCATTTGGTGCTCCATGTGTATTGCAGAACTAGATACAAATGTATGAATTCTTGGGTTAGATGCTTTTTCTAATGCTTGGGCAGCCTTATCTATATCTTCTTCAATAACTCTAGCTAAACTAGCAACTTTACAGTTTTTTATTGCCTCTGCTATCTTACTAACTGCATTAAAATCACCCTGAGAACTAACAGCAAAACCTGCCTCAATAACATCAACACCTAAAGTTTCAAGTTGTTTCGCTATCACTAGTTTTTCATCAACGGTCAAACCAGCCCCTGCGGACTGTTCTCCATCTCTAAGAGTTGTATCAAAAATTATTAATGATTCTTTACTCATAAATTTATTAACTCTGATTTTTTAAAAAAGGCATCATTCCTCTCAACCTTTTCCCTACTTCTTCAATTGGGTGCCCAGAATTTTCTTTTCTTAGGTCTTTAAATTTGTGCAAACCTTCATCATTTTCAGCAATCCATTCTTTAGCAAACTGTCCACTTTGAATCTGTTCTAGAACTTTTTTCATATTTTCTTTTACAGATGGATCAACAACTACTGGACCTCTAGTATAGTCTCCATATTCAGCTGTATCTGAAATAGAATATCTCATTTCACCTAATCCACCTTGATACATTAAGTCAACAATTAGTTTTAATTCATGAAGAACTTCAAAATATGCAGATTCAGGCTGATATCCTGCTTCTACTAGAACTTCAAATGCGCTCTGAACTAAAGAAGTTACGCCACCACACAATACTGCTTGCTCTCCAAATAAATCAGTCTCTGTCTCTTCTTTAAATGTTGTCTCCAATATCCCTGCCCTGGCCCCACCTACTCCAAGTCCATAACCGAGAGCAATATCCTTTGCTTTGCCACTATTATTCTGATGAACTGCAACTAGGCATGGAACTCCTTGACCCGACTCAAAAACCCTTCTAACTATATGACCAGGCCCTTTGGGAGCAATCATAGCAACATCTACAAAACTTGGCGGTTTAATCTGTTCATAAAAAATGCTAAATCCATGACAAAACATTAACATTTTTCCTTCTTCTAAATGTGGCTCTACATCTTCCTTGTAGACTTTCCCTTGTATAGTGTCTGGCAGGCAAAACATTATTACATCCGAAATTTTCACTGCTTCAGAATTCGAAAGAACACTAAGTCCTTGTTGCTCTGCTTTTTCTTTACTTTTGCTTCCCTCATATAAACCGACTACTACATCAAAACCTGAATCTTTAAGGTTTAAAGAATGGGCATGCCCTTGGCTACCATAGCCAAGAACAGCAATTTTTTTTGATTTAATTAATTCTTTGTCTATATCGTTTTCATAATACATTTCCATTTTTATTTTCCTTTCACTCTAAACTTTTTAATACTGCAACTCTACCAGTCCTCATAACTTCTATAACTCCATACGGCTCTAAAAGTTCAAGTAACGACTCTATATCTTTGGAGTCTCCAGTAGTTTCAATTGTCATCTGATCAACTCCCACATCAACGGTCTTCACATTAAATATATTTGCTAATTGAAGGATTTCTCCCCTCTTTTCATTATCAGCATTTAGTTTAATTAATACCATTTCCCTATACACATGTTCCTTGTCAGAAATATCTTCAACTTTTACCACTTCAATTAATCTGTCGAGTTTTGCAGCTACCAATCTAACAACTTCTTCTGGACCCTCCACAACAAAAGTCATTCTGGATAAGCCCTTCTGCTCAGATCTTCCTACTGCTAAACTAGCAATATTAAAACCTTGCCTTCTAAATAATCCGCAAATTCTTGCAAGTACTCCTGCTCTATTTTGCACAAGAGCAATGACAGTTCTACTACCTGTATTACTAGTTACCATCTATAGATTCCTCCACCAATTCATTAACGCTTTGGCCGGACGGTATCATCGGAAATACGTTCTCTTCTTTTTTTATTTTAAAATCAATCAAGAATGGTCCATCATGAGCATTTGCTTCTCTTATGGCTGGCCTAACATCCTCATTATTATCTACACTTAATGCCTTCATTCCATAAGCATTTGCTAACTTAACGAAATCAGGATTAGCAGTATATGCGTTTGCATAATAGTCTTCATCAAAAAACATTTCTTGCCATTGAGTTATCATTCCTAAGTGATTATTATTCAACAGTGCAAATTTAACTTTGATATTATTCTCAACTATCGTTGCTAATTCAGATAATGTCATTTGAAATCCACCATCTCCTGCAATTGACCAAACCATTTTATCTGGACAACCAACCTTTGCTCCTAAAGCCGCAGGCACTTCAAAGCCCATGGTTCCTAATCCTCCAGAAGAAATCCAAGAATTTTGACTACAGTACATATAGTGTTGAGCAGCCCACATCTGGTGTTGACCAACACCAGTTACTATCACAGATTGACCCTTGGTCTCGTCAGAAAGAGACTTAACTACATATTGACCTATTAAATCATCCGTTTTCTTAATTTTTAATGAAGGATGGTCAGACTTTAATTTATCAATATGATTGATCCAATCTATATGAGTCTTTGGTTTTAGTTTAGGCAACAACTGATTAAGCACATCTTTAACATTGCCTATTAAAGGAACATCTACTTCTATATTCTTATTTATTTCAGCTGGATCAATATCTATGTGGATCTTTTTAGACTTTGTAGCGAATCTACTTGTATCTCCAGTTATTCTGTCATCAAATCTACTGCCAATCGCTATTACTAAATCAGCCTGATCTAAGGCTAAACTTGCCCAAGCAACGCCATGCATACCTGGAAAACTTAAACTTAAAACATGATTTTCTGGAAACGAACTTATCCCTAATAATGTAGTCACAACTGGAATTTGTACACTTTCTGCTAACTTAAGTAGTTCATCATAAGCATGAGATATGATTACCCCATGACCAGCCAAAATTACAGGCCTATTAGATTTTTCAATTAATTTAACCGCCTTATCTACTTGAGTATTATTAGCAAATTTGGGTGGATTATATCCTAGGATTTCTATTTCTTCTTTCCAGTAAGAACTATCAAATTCAACTTCTTCCATAAAAACATCCCTAGGTATATCTATTAGAACTGGGCCGGGCCTTCCAGTAGTGGCAATATAGAAAGCCTCTTTAACAACTTGAGGAATCTCTGATGCATTCATGACAAGATAATTATGCTTAGTTACTGGCAAAGATGCTCCGGTTATATCTATTTCTTGAAAAGAATCTTTGCCTATTCCGGGTCGAGAAACTTGCCCAGTAATTGCAATCATAGGAGAAGAGTCCATCATTGCGGTAGCCATGCCAGTTATTAAATTTGTTGCGCCCGGACCCGAAGTAGCAAAACATATCCCAGGTTTTCCAGTAGCTCTAGAAAATCCATCAGCAGCATGAGATGCTCCTTGTTCGTGCCTAACCAATATATGTTCAAGTTCAGGATATTGAGAAAGAGTCCCATACAAAGGTAATATAGCTCCACCAGGGATACCAAAAATTTTTGTTCCCCCATGATGAATTAATCCTTCACAAAGTAACTGTGCTCCAGTTTTTTTCATTTTTTATCCTTAAAATAAAAATATCTC
>CESD01009278.1_pt1 | contig 12947 bp, 5 predicted proteins | sample 531191 | NCBI WGS metagenome assembly CESD01 (sample SAMEA2622021, study PRJEB7988) | marine metagenome | biome: marine biome (ENVO:00000447); feature: deep chlorophyll maximum layer (ENVO:xxxxxxxx); material: "saline water (ENVO:00002010), including plankton (ENVO:xxxxxxxx)" | depth 188 m
CCAAAAGGAGCAACGAATCCAAACAACATCACTGATCTTTCTAAACTGGTCATTCTAACCAACGAGTAAGAGATAACTGCAATCACCAAAGCATAGAATACCGAAAATAAAATGACCTTTGAATCTCTCAATTCTTTTTGACGAAATTCCTCTTTATCGAATTCTGGAAATGTGAAACCTTCTTCACGTTTACCTTTCTTCTTGGCCATTGAGCTCCATAATGGAGGTTAAATAAAGACCCGTGTGGAGTAGAATACGTGGCTGAAGAAGAAGAAAAAATTGAGCCTACATTAACTGGGATGCCAATAGAAGTCCATATTCGTAGACATAGCCAGTTTTTGATAATACTCACTTTTTGTTTATTCTTAGGATGGTATACTTTTGCATTATTCCTTATTGCCTGGATAACTGGCGCTAGGTGGGCAGATAACGAAGGATACTTAGAAAAGTACAATATGGAACTAGTTTGGGGCCGATCATTTTTGATGTGGAGAACTGACTGGGGTAAAGATTTCATCGAAAAAATATCACAAAAAACTGTCTTTTGGCAGAGAGTGGGAGATGTGTGGGTTGTAACTGTTTTTCTAATAATGATTTTTATGTTTCTTCTTTTATTGTGGCAAGCAACATTAGCTTGGCAAATACCAAAAAGTTCCTCTGTTTCACCTAAAATGATGATTGGGTTACCTGGATTAAATCCAGTAATTCCTCTATGGTATGGTATCTTAGCATTAGTAATTGCTATGGTGGTCCACGAATTTAGCCACGGTATTTTGAGCAGAGTAGCTAACGTAAAAGTTAAGGCTCTTGGATTGCTAATGTTTTTCTTCCCTGTGGGGGCATTTGTAGAACCTGATGAAGAAGAAATGAAAAATATGAAAAAATGGGAACGGATGAGGTTGTATGCTGCCGGACCTGGAAGCAATATGGTAATTGCAATTATCTTCTCATTCCTGTTTTCGTCTGTTATGGTAGCATCCTTAGAACCTTCCAATGAGGGTGTTCTTTCTGGCAGTGTTGTAGTTGATTATGGTGGAGAAGAAGCTGGACTAGAACCTTGGATGTTGATAACTGAAGTAAATGAGCAGGTTGTCTCTAATTCAGAAGACTTCTCTAATATTATGAATGAAACTTATGCTGGACAGGTCGTTAATGTTTCAGTACTCAATAAAGGAAATCCTGAAACTTATCAAGTTACTTTATCTGATAAAGGAAGCTATTACCTGAAATATTATCCTGATTCCTATGAAACATGGATGTCAGGAAAAGGATTCATGGGTATTGCAGTTGTAAATCCTGAACTTATAGCTGATAGTTTGTCTAATCCAGGAAGATCTGGAGGAAGCATGTTACAATACATCACATTACCTTTCCAAAAATTGCAGCCATTCCCTGAACATTTTACAGCCATTTTCTCTCCATCTGGCATTGTAGGAGTTATTCCTGATAATTTATTTTGGATATTAGCTAATTCATTTTATTGGATTTTCTGGCTGAATTTAATGGTTGGATTAACCAATGCGCTACCTGCAGTTCCACTTGATGGAGGCTTCATTTTTGCTGATGGAGTAACTGGAATACTCGAAAAAGTTAGAACCAGTATGACTGCAGAAAGAAAAGAAGAAATTGTTGACAGGTTAGTCAGTATGTTAGCAATCGCAGTTATTTTCCTAATTGTTTGGCAACTTATAGGTCCGAGAATTGTAGGTACTGAACCTGTAATTCTCAATGCTGAAATTGATGCATCAAAAGTAAAAGGATGGAGTAATGAGGAGTTCCAATTTGATGCCTCAGGTTCTGAAGGTGCATTCATAACATATGAATGGGATTTTGGAGACGGCAATACTGCAACTGGTGAAAAAGTAGAACATAATTGGTCGCAAGGAGGATTATATTTTGTTGTATTAACTGCAAAAGATGCTGAAGAACGACAAAGTGTAGCATTCCAAGAAATAAGCATTAATCATGAAGAAAGTGGCGATGGGGAAGTAGATGGTGGAGATGAAGAGATTATATCATCTACAATAAATCCATACGTTGAAAAAGTACATATCTACATTAATCTAACTGGACAAAGTGTACTGCCTGTGCAAGAAGATGTGACTGTTACAATTACTTCGCCATCAGGTGTTGTTTTCGAAGAAGATTATTCACTAGGTGCTCAATCTCAATCTATTGAATATAAAACAAATGAAGGTGAAATGGTAGGAGACTGGGAAATAAATCTAGAATCAAATGATCCTGCTTCAGACTTCACTTACAATTATAATTGGGTTACTTACTTCCAGGATAATTCTTGAAGAAGACTTTAATAATGGGACACTTTTTTCATGTACAGTTAACACGGGATAAATAATCCTGAAGATGTGAAAATAATGAGTAAAGACCCAGTGCCACTTAAAGCTGTACATCACGTTGAGTTTTGGGTAGGTAATGCAAAGCAAGCTGCCTACTATTACAGAAAAGCATTTGGATTTAGTCAAATCGCTTATTCAGGATTAGAAACTGGAGATAGAGAAAAGGCTAGCTATGTTCTAGAGCAGGGTCGAATTCGAATGATGTTTTCTACTCCCTTGAATGGTAACAATGAACTTGCTGAACACATCAGAAAACATGGAGATGGAGTGAAAGATATTGCTTTCCATGTAGACAATGCAAAAAGCTGTTATGAAGCATGTATTGCTCGTGGAGCAAAAAGCGCCCATAAACCTGAAACAATTAGTGATGATAATGGAACTATTACAAAGGCTTCAATTTTTACCTACGGTGAAACTGTACATTCATTTATATCATATGACAATTACAAAGGACCTTTCTTACCTGGCTTTATAGAACAAAAAGTAGAAGAAGAAAGTGTAGGGCTAAAATTTGTTGATCATATTGTTGGAAATGTTGAACTAGGCAAAATGGAGCACTGGGTCAATTTCTATGCAGATATTATGGGATTCTCACAAATTCAAGCTTTTAGTGATGATGATATTTCAACTGAATATTCTGCTCTTATGTCAAAAGTAATGGAAAGTGATAATGGAAGAATAAAATTCCCAATTAATGAACCTGCAGAAGGTAGAAAGAAATCACAAATTGATGAATATTTAGAATTCTATGAAGGGCCGGGTGTACAGCATGTTGCTCTTTTAACAAGTGATATTATTAAAACGATAAAAAAATTAAAAGCTAATGGTGTAGAATTCTTAGAAGTGCCCGATACCTATTACGAAGATTTGACTGAAAGAGTGGGCGTTATTGATGAAGATCTTGAAGTTCTAAGAAAGTTGAAAATATTAGTAGATCGTGATGATGAAGGATATTTATTACAATTATTTACAAAACCAGTAGAAGACAGGCCCACTGTATTCTATGAAGTTATTCAAAGAAAAGGATCAAAAGGCTTTGGAATTGGAAATTTTAAAGCATTATTTGAAGCAATTGAAAGACACCAGGCTGAAAGAGGTAACCTATAGATGCACAGATATCACAAATTGGGAAAAGTAGCTAAGAAAAGACACACGGTTTTTAGAGATGAAAACGGAAATATTTATCATGAAGAACTGAAAGGAAATAAGGGATTTGTTGGACCTTCATCACTTCTTTATCATATATATCCTCCTACCGAAGTTCTATCAACAAAAGAAATAGGAAGTTTTACACTTGAAGAAGATGATGATAAAAGTCTAAGAATGCGGCATTTTTACACTAATAGAGCTGACAAAGGTGGAAGTGCAATTATGGACAGGAAACCTTTCTTGTTCAACAATGATGTTGTAATGATGATGTGCTATCCTGATAAAAATGATGATTATTACTACCGTAACGCTCAAGGTGACGAAATAATCTATGTTAGTCAGGGAAGTGGAACATTAGAAACTGCCTTTGGAAACATGAAATATAATGCTGGTGATTATCTAGTCATTCCAAGAGGAATTTTACACAGGTATGTGATGAATGATGAAGAACATTCTCTTCTAATTGTAGAATCTCCTGGTGAAGTAAGAACTCCTAAAAGATACCGAAATGAATATGGGCAAATCATAGAAAGAAGTCCGTATTCTGAGCGCGATTTTAGAGGGCCGGATGAACTAGTTCCACATGATGAAAAAGGTGAGTTCAAAATTATTGTAAAACAGCGAAATAGATTTACTGAAGTTACACTGGGTCATCATCCTTGTGACGTTGTTGGATGGGATGGATATTACTATCCATTTGCTTTCAGCATTCATGATTTTGAGCCAATTGTAGGTAGAATTCATGAACCTCCACCTGTTCACCAAACATTTGCCAGCGATAGGTTTGTAGTTTGCTCATTTTGTCCAAGACCCTTTGATTTTGATAAAAATGCAATTCCTGCACCTTATAATCACGCAAATATTATGTCTGATGAAGTCATATATTATGATTCAAAGGAATTTATGTCTAGAAAAGGAGTTGAATTTGGTTCAATGACCTTGCATCCTGACGGATTAACTCATGGTCCACATCCTGGAAAGTATGAAGCTTCAATCGGAGCAAAATGGACTGATGAATTAGCTGTAATGGTAGATACCCATTATCCCCTAAAAGTAGCTAAATATGCTCTAAAAGTTGAAGATCCAAATTATTCAAAATCTTGGTTAGACGGTGAAGATTACAAAGACGCTTTAGGCGAATAAATTTGATGAAAAATAGTCTAAAGAAATTCATGAATGGGTTGATAGACTATGCCGGTCTATTTCCTCCTGCAAAATTACCTCTTAATGAGGCTATATCTGAATATATTTCTCATCTTAAAGAAGAAGAAAAATGGATGCTAGGAAGATTCATTATACCTATTTCTCAACTAACTGATTTGGAGGAATTTATTCCTCAATTTGAGAATATTGGAATGCTTAGATTATCTGTATTAGGTGGCCAAAGTACTTCTGATAAAGATTTCTTACAACAAACTAAGGATGAAATTAAAATCATAAATAATTACAGAGAAAAACATGAGGGGAAAATTGTAATTGAAGTTATAGAAACAAAATTACCTTCAAATTCTCCTTCAAAGAAAGCCATGATTAATGTCGTAGATTTACTAAATTCAAATAATTTAGAGCATTATCATGAATTCCCTAAACTGCCTTATGTAGGAATTAATTATGCAACTAATGAAGATGAAGGTGATTGGGATACTGAGATTACACCTACAATTGAAATGATTTCTAAACTAAAAAACGCTGGAATTAAATTAAGATGTGGAGGAATTGTCAAAGATGCATTTCCTTCAGTTGAACAAGTGGCAGCTATGATACAAAATTGCAGTATACTACAAGTTCCTGTTAAATTTACTGCAGGACTTCACCACCCAATTCGTCACCATTCTAGTGAATATGATACCGAAATGCACGGATTCATAAACATGTTTAGTGCAAGTACATTTGCTTCAACATTTCCAAAACCTGAAAATGAACAAGAAAAATTCAGAATGTTTATCTTATTATCGCACATGATTGATTGTCAAAACGAATCAGATTTCGAATTCTTAGACGACAAACTTGTGTGGAAAGTAGGAGATGATCGTGACTCAAGATTTGAAATTTCAAGAGAAATTATAGAAAAAAGTCGGCAAGATACTGCAATTTCTTTCGGCAGTTGCTCTTTTCAAGAGCCCATGGATGACTTAACACAACTAGGGTGGATGTAATGGATAAAACACACAATTCAAATCTAAAATCTTGGGTAAATGTAGATGAAAAATCTGATTTCCCAATACAAAACATACCTTTTGGAGTTTGTAGCCCAAAAGATGGGGGAGACTTACATGTTGTAACTGCAATTGGAGATTTTGTTATTGATTTAGCACACTTAGATGAGGCTGGAATCTTTGAAGGTACTGAAATAGAAGGGGCTGAAATTTTTCACGAACCTACTTTGAATGCATTTATGTCTATGGGGAAAGAGGCATGGAAAGAAACGAGATTGAGAATAAGTGAAGTATTAAGCGAAGATAATCCAACTCTACGTGACAATGAAAAACTAAAGAAAATTGCAGTTATTCCAAAAGAAAATGTAGTGATGGAATTGCCTGTAGATATTGGAGACTATACTGATTTTTATTCCTCAAAAGAACATGCAACTAATGTAGGAACTATGTTTAGAGGACCTGATGCAGCCCTAATGCCAAATTGGCTTCACTTGCCAGTAGGATATCATGGTCGTGCGTCTTCTGTAGTACTTAGTGGAACTGATATTGTACGTCCTAATGGTCAAACAAAACCACCAACTTCTGATGAACCGATTTTTGGAGATTCGAAAAGGCTCGATTTTGAATTAGAAATGGGAGTTCTGATTGGATCTGGTAACTACTTATCTGAACCAATTCCTGTTGATGAAGCTGAAGAACACGTTTTTGGTTTAGCTTTGATTAATGATTGGTCTGCCAGAGATGTGCAAACATGGGAATATATTCCACTTGGACCTTTTTTAGCAAAGAATTTTGCTACATCTATTTCACCTTGGATAATTACACTAGAAGCTTTGGAACCATTTAGATGCAAAAGTCCTAAACAAGATCCTGAACCCTTTGATTATCTAAAAAATAAGAAGGATCATAATTTTGATATTGAATTAGAAATACATTTGCAAACAAAGAAAATGGAAAAGCCTTGCATTATTTCCAAAACAAATTACAATTATTTGTATTGGAATCTAGCTCAACAGATTGCTCACCATACAATTACAGGTTGTAATCTTAGAACCGGAGATTTACTGGCCAGTGGAACTATTTCTGGACCGGATAAAGATAGTCGAGGTTCTATGCTTGAAATTGCTTGGGGTGGCAAAGAACCTATCACACTTCCTAATGGTGAGCAGAGAACTTTCTTGGAAGATGGAGACGTTGTAACTTTGAAAGGATTTTGTAGAGGAAAAGGTTATAAGATTGGATTCGGAAATTGTATTGGTGAAATACAGCCGTCATCGTAAGCGCAATTTGTAGCTGATTTTAGGGCAGAGCTTATATAACCATCCGAGTGGCGCCCAATCCGTCTCTGATTTTTAAGAGGCAGGAAGGACACAACATCAATGGCAAGACAAACACGTCGTCGACGTGACTCTAAGGTAAAGAGTCGCTTCAAGAATCGCCCAACTCCTTCTATCAGCAGAGATATCTCTGCAGATACTGAGAAACTAGGAACCTCAATGAAATCCAGTAAAGTTGACTGGAGAACTGTAGGATTACTAGTTCTAATTTTTCTATTTTCACTTTACATTAGAACTGCTTGGACTGCTGAACCTGCAACCGAAGATGGTTATCAATTAACTGGAGGTAGTGACCCTTACTACCACAAACATGTTGTAGATTATGTTGTTGAAAATGGTAAACATTTGGAAAGAGATCCAATGCTCAACTACCCATATGGTGCAAATAATAACCGTCCACCATTATTTGATTGGTCTATTGCAATCATTGGATTAATTATATCTCCATTCTTTTCATCAACTGAAGATTCTGTGTGGTATGCTATGCAGGTCTTACCTGCAATTTATGGTGCCTTAATTGTCTTCCCAGTTTATGCTATAGGAAGAGCTCAATTTGGTAAAGAAGCTGGATTAATTGGAGCTTTTCTAATTGGAGTTAATTCTGGTCACGTAAGTCATTCAAGTTTAGCACTGGCTGATCACGATTCATATATTATCTTGTTTGGTACTACCACTTTCTTTTTCTTCATGAGAGCTTTGACTATATCAAACGATAAAAAATGGGTTTCTGATTGGACTAATTTTGATAGTATTAAACAAGGTCTAAATGAATTTGTTAAAAGCGAAAGAATTGCTCTAGGTTATGCTGGATTAGCTGGTATGACTATTGCTATGGTTGCTATGAGTTGGAAAGGGTTCCCTTACATTATGGCGATTATTGCCATTTATTTAGGATTCCAAATGCTAATTAATGCATTCAGAAGAGTTGATAGTTTAACTACTGGAATGTTAGGATTGGTTACTCTAAGTTTCCCTGTTCTTTTATCATATCCATACTATCAGACAATGGGATTCATTAATACCTGGTGGGAAGCTCCAGCTTATATTTTACTTGGTTATATCATAATGTCTATATTGATGGTTACAACCAGAGATTTACCATGGCTATTAGTTATTGGAAGTTCTACTTTTATTGCTCTTACTTTCTATCTATTGCTAAAATATGTTTTCACTGAACTTGGATTTTTACTCTTCAGTGGACAAGGGTATTTTGTAAGAACTAAACTTTTCAACACTATTGCTGAGGCTCAACCTCCTGAATTTGCAGATTTTGTTTTTGCATTCGGTCCTGTGTCTATTTGGTTAGCAATTTTTGGAGTCATATGGATGGCGTATCAACTATTCAACCAAAGTATATGGAAGAAAGATTATCTGTTTGTTATGATCTGGGCGCTTGTCTCTTTGTATATGGCTCAATCTGCTGTTCGTTTTATTTTCAACGCAACTCCTATTGTTTCTCTAATAAGTGGTTGGATGACTTGGCTCATAATTCAATGGGCTAACTTTCCATCTGTATTACAAATATGGACTAGTTACTGGGGAAAACGTGGGAACTTATTCTACGGATTATCCTTACTTTCTCTTGCAATAGGATTCTGGTTCTTCTTTACAATCAGCGTTCTTGTTGGATTTTTGACGGCAATTATTTTGATTGTATTAATTATGGTCATTGGGCATATGGATGCTCAAGATATTGACCAATATCGATTCCGTGACCGATTAAGTGGATTAAGAAAAGCATTCGATATGAAAAGACCACTTGTTGCTCTTTTCATAGGATTATTCATTTTCCTTCCAAATACTTTCTATGGATATGATGCAGGTGTTCCTTATGAAGACAAAAAAGAACACGATTCAGACATTTACAACTTCCTTAGCTATGATTTCTTTAGACCTGAAGAGTTCGATTATGGTCAAAGAAACAATGTTACCTTATATCCAGATGGGACTTCTGGTATGTATACTACTAACTTAAGTTCAAATCAATTATGGTATATGGGGAATACTGGACCATCATTTCCCTCAGATTATTGGATTGAAGGACTCGAATGGTTAGCTGAACAAGATACTGAAAAAGCACCAGAAGATAGACCTGGATTCATGGCCTGGTGGGATTACGGATTCTGGGCAATTGATATTGGTGAACACCCTACTGTTGCTGATAATTTCCAGTTTGGTTACCAAATTGCAGGTAATTTCATTGCATCTCAATCTGAACATGAAGCAATGTCACTTCTTCTTTATAGAATATTAGAGAGTGAAGTAAATAGAAACACAGGAAAATTTGATTCTGATATTAGAAATACTCTATTGGACGGATACTTAAATGAGGAAAATGTTTCCGCATTTGAGCATATCGTTTCAAATCCTAATGATTATATTGATCTCTACCCTAAAACCGAAGACGGTGATGGTAATAAACAAGATATCAACAACAGAAATGCAGCAATAAGAACTGGAAATCCTATACTAATGACTATGGATACTACTACTATATCTGATTTATTATGGGAAGTAGAGCAAATAACTGGAAAATCTATTAGATATTTTGCTGCAGATACTAGAATGATGGCATACGGCCCAAAACCTGGTCAAACAGGTATTTTGTATGCTCCTATAACTTTAGCTGATTATGAAATTAATGATTTTGTTGAAGTACAATATACTCTCTCTAATGGTCAAACATTACCTGCTAATGAAATTAATGAATTAGTCAAGACCAATCCTACTTTAACTATTGAAAACGACGTGCTGGTTTACAAAGATAGATTTTTGAATTCAATGTTCTTTAGAGCATTCATTGGGTGGTCTGCACCAGATATTGGTCGCCCACTTGAAGACGGTATCCCAGGAATAACTGGATCTATCGCACAAGAAGGAAAAAGTCCTGCCCCTGGTTGGAATTTAACGCACTTTAAATTGGTGAAATCTGCTGGAGGAAATCAATTACGAATGTTAAAATATTATGATGGTGCAACTATTCAAGGAACTGTTGCAACTCCAAACGGAGATCCTGTAGCAAATGCTAATGTAACTGTTCTTGATGAATTTGGTATTCCTCATGGAATGGCAACTACCGATAAAAATGGAAATTACTCTTTGTTGTCTGTTGCAGGTAACATAACTTTAATTGTTTCATTTGGAGATCATATTTCAGATGATGAAAAAATTAGAAAAGTTAGCAATAATATATTGACGGGGACCTCTGCAGATGAATTACTGAAAGTGAATATTTCTGAAGAGGCTGCGATGAGAGTTCCTAATGTTAATTCTACCTTTGATATAGATATCGAAATTAAACCAACAAACATCACTGGTAGGCTATTCTGGGATATGGATAAAGATGGAACATTTAGTGGTGTTATAGATGAAGCATTGCCTATTACTCCAGTTAAAGCTACCAATATTCGTTCAGAAATAGAAACAATAGTAAATACAAATGCAAACGGAAAATATGAATTCATAGGCTTGGCTCCTGGCGAATATAGAATAACTACTGAATTAAATGATCACGAAGTTGTTTTAGCTTCATACTTGGGAACTTCTGCTACGAGAGCTGGACAAGAGATTGAAATTACTGAAGCACTAAAACCAAGCTCAATTTGGGGTGAATTCGTATCTGCTGATGAAATTGGAATTACTCAAATTACAGTTTCATTATATGACGAAACCAATGGCAGTTTAGTAGAAAGCACTTTCTTGAATCAAAACTATTTAGATTCTGATTGTCCAAATGAAGACGATACACGATTAGTCTCTTTCTGTTTTGAACAATTACTCCCTGGCAACTATACCTTAAGGCTAGAAAATGAGGGTCTTTTAGCAGATAATACTGCCGATTGGGCAAATAACAGCATTGACATTGTACTTGGAAAAGGAACTTCAAAGGGATACAACGCAACTCTAAGGAATGGTTTCAGACTTGAAGGAACCTTAACACACGATGGAGTGGGTATTTCTGAAGAACAAATTTCAATAAATAATGTTGATTTTACATCAACCAGTTACAATGTATTTACAAATGAAAATGGGTATTTTGCCACTGTACTTCCTGAAGGGACATATGATTTATTCACATTACATCAAAAAGAAAATAATACTCTAGCATACTTAGAACGTATAGATAGTAAGACAGTATCAACACCTATTGATGCATCTATGGGACAAGGGTATAACGTAGAAGGAAAATTGTTTGAAGATATTAATGGAAATAAAACTTTAGACGAAAATGAAAAAGGTTCTGAAGAAGTGAGAGTGACTTTTGACTCTGTAAATGGAGGAAGTGTCTCTACAAAAAGTAAATTTGATGGAGAATATGATATTATTTTACCTGCTGGAATTTATAATGCCTATGCACACATAGGTGGTGACGGACAAAATCTTGTTGCTTTACAAACTGTAAATTTAGCAGACAGTGATAAAAATGAAAATCTTTCCTCAAACTATGGTCAGGATGTAATGATTATAATGTATGAAGAGCATCTTGGTAGCGAAATACCATTAGATGGCTTAGTAAACCTAAATGGAAATAATGGGGCACTAAATGTTTGGGCTACTAATCCTAGTTCATTAATTACATTACCAATTGATAACTATGAAATAAATGCCGTAAAATACGGATATAGCTTCGAAAAAATCTATGAAATCTCTACTAATACTAATTATAGTAAAGATGAAATAGTGAATCTAGAACTAAACATGGAAAAAGAATTAATTGTTGAGATGAAACGTATTACAACTGAAGTTACTGGTGTTTTCTCTTATGAAGATAACGGAATACCAAACGCCAATATTTCATTTTCTCCTCTTACAAACTTATCATATTATTTGAATTTCAGTACTGATGAAAATGGAAATTTATCTAATGTTATCTTACCGCCTGACAGTTATCTATACACTTTTTCATATGATGACAATGGAACTAGATATTTTGCACTAGATCAAATAGATATTGAAATTGGACAAACAAGCCTTGATCTTGGAACAATTAATGCTGAAAAGAAATATGACATTAACGGTATTGCAACTCTAAATGACGCTCCTGAAAACGGGATGGTAACATTTACATCGATGACTAACTTGGAAAATGCTACTACCTTTGAAGTTACTAAATTTGGAGGATATTCTGGTAGCCTATTACCCGGAAATTATTACGTTAGCTTCCAAGATGGAGTTAGTAGTAAGCACTATAGTTTTACTGGCCAAATCACATTAAATGAACCTAAAGAATATAACTTAACATTAAGAGATGAAGGATACTTTAGAGGTGAAGTTGTTTCATCCGCGGATGATGATTTAATTCAAGATTCAGCTATCGAGATATTATTTGAATCTGAAGAAAATGTAATTTTTGTAACTGAAACAATTGCTGATGAAGGATTATTTGGTTCAACTATAGATTACGGTAAAATTGATTTACCTAATGGCGACTATACTGTTACAGTTGATTTAGAAGGATATGAATCATTTGAAGAAGTATTTACTGTAAATGGAGATACTGACAAATATACTATAACTTTAGATCCAATTGCCGTTAATGTTACTTTAGAAGTCACATATACTAACGCAACTGGAAGTAAGCTCCCTGTAGCTAATGCAGATGTTACATTTATGTCTGATTTTACAGATGATGAAATTTATACTACGGATGAAAATGGAATTATCAATATTCCAGAAATGACGCCAAGAACTTATGAAATAGAAATGACTCATTATAAAAATGGTGAGGATGAACGTTTCCAATTAGATACGCAAAACGTCTATGTTAAGGCTGGAAAAGAACAACAGACTTTCAAAAGAGATGCTGATTGGAGAGTTAAATTATCAGGAACTGTATTCTATGATCGTGATTTTAATGGAGTTGCAAACATTGATGATTTATTAGCAAATTCTGAAATTGAAATATGGAATATGGCAGGTACTAATGTACAATTTAATACAACTGCTGA
>CESD01274011.1_pt1 | contig 12883 bp, 13 predicted proteins | sample 531191 | NCBI WGS metagenome assembly CESD01 (sample SAMEA2622021, study PRJEB7988) | marine metagenome | biome: marine biome (ENVO:00000447); feature: deep chlorophyll maximum layer (ENVO:xxxxxxxx); material: "saline water (ENVO:00002010), including plankton (ENVO:xxxxxxxx)" | depth 188 m
TGATATTCCATTTGAAAATACTACAATCTCTATTAATGCAAATGTAAGTGCATATACAGGACAAATTGATGCCGTAGAACTATACTATGATATGGGTGATGGATGGAATAATACTGATATGCTACCTTTTGAAAATAATTACGAAGGAACTATTCAAGGGATATATGATGGAATGATAATTGAATATTATATATTAGCGTTAAACTCAGAAGGAATCATACAATATTATCCCCCAGCAGGACCTCAAAATCCCATTTATTTTACTATTGGCAATTTACCAGATTTTTATTTGACAGAATTTGAATCAGGATTAAATAATTGGATAATAGGAAGTGATACAGATAATGCAACATCTGGAATCTGGGAACTTTCAGAACCAGTCGCTACCTTTAATGATAATAATATTCAAATACAACCTGATATAGATAATACATTAAATGGAACTAATTGTTTCATTACTGGTAACGGATATGAAGAAGGCAATGGCGGATTTGATGATGTTGATGGAGGAAAAACTACTTTAAGGAGTCCAATATTTGACTTAAGTAATGTTAATGAAGCTTTAGTTACTTACTGGTATTGGTATACAAATAATATAGGTGATAATGGTGGTAATGATTTATGGAAAGTTCAAGTATCATCAAATGGTGGAATAACTTGGAATGATATTCATATATCATCTAATTCTAATACTGAATGGTTGAAAAAAAGAATTATATTGTCTAATTACACGAATTTAAGTGATGCCATTCAATTCCAATTTATAGCTGAAGATTTACAATATAATGGAGATAATGGTAGTGGTGGCTCACTTGTAGAAGCTGCTTTAGATGATTTTTTAATTGAAATTATCAATTCTGATACAAATATATCTGGTGATTTAAATGGAGATGAACAAATAAATGTATTAGACGCGGTAATTATTGTAAATATGATTTTAAATATAGAACCATCTAATATTGTAACTGCAGATTTAAATTCTGATAATAATATCAATATTTTAGATATCGTAATTTTAATAAATATTATTTTGAATTAATTATATATTCTAATAAGAAATAAATTTGAGAAGAAATAATATCATTAAAAAATTCAATTGGAAAATATCATTAAAAAAGAAATTTAATATTTCTGCACAAGAACTTTGGAAATTAATTTCTCAACCATCCAATTTAGAATTATTTCATCCATTTTGTAAAAAAAATAAAGTTATTATATGGAATGACAAAGAATCAATAGATGAAGTTCAATATTATAATAATCAAATTTTTAGAAGAAATTTTATTTATTGGAAAAATAATATTGGATATGATTTAATTATATCAAAAATAACTCTTTATGAATCATTTGTATCTTGGAGAATTAAAAAATTAAATAATAAATATAGTAGTTTAGAAATTTCAATATATCCTTATATATTTAATTGCCATAAAAAAATATTAAATTTTTTACCATTTTATATATTTGTTTTCCCTAAAATAAAATCATATTTAAATCATATTTTTAAAGGAATTAATTGGTATTTAAATACTGGTAAAAAAGTTTCTAAAAACCAATTTGGAGAACATCCTTGGTTTTCAACTAATTCATAGTTATAATTTTTTTAAAAGGTTGAGAACCTTTTCTTAATTTTCGTTCCTGTGTTTTAAAATCTACTTTATATAAACCAAATTTCATATCATATCCAAAAGCCCATTCAAAATTGTCTAATAAACTCCAATAAAAATAACCCCTTACATCATATCCATCTTTTATAGCTTCTGATACTGAATATAAATAACGTTTTATAAATAATTCTCTCCTATCATCTTTTGCATCTGCAATTCCATTTTCAGTAATGAAAATTGGTAAATTTAAAATAGAAATATCCTGAATTGCTCTATAAAGTCCTTCTCCATAAATTGAATATGGCATATCTGTCATAATATCATCAACTTTATATTTTACAATAAATGGCTCTTTAAATGACCAATTGAACTTAAGATAATTATGGGAATAGTAATTAAGTCCAATGAAATCATTAGCATTAATTGCCAACTCATTCATATCTGAATACCACATTAGTCCAGGTAATTTAACATTAAAATTCCCTGTCCTAAAAAATTCAAGAGTAGAATAATTAAAAAATTTGTTTACAGCCCAAGTAACTACCCAGTCTAAAATATTCCAACGTTTCCATGGATCAAAATGGTTAATATTTTTGACAATTCCAATTTGTACATTTTTTCCATTTTTTAAAATTTTTAATGAATGATATACTTCTACATGTGCATTTAATAGATTGCTCAATACAACAGCACAAAGTTGAGAATCTTTTTTCCCTGGAGGAAATTCACCACTAAAATAACCCATACTAGTCATAACTGCAGGTTCATTTATAGTACACCATAAACTCACTTTAGAAGAAAATTCGTTAAAAACTATTTTACAAAATTTGACAAAATATTGAATATTTGTTTTCTTTTCAAATGCACCTTTACGATCAAACCAAATTGGATGTGTAAAATGATATAGAGTAATAACAGGAGTTATATTATTTTCAATCAGACTATTAATCATTTTATGATAATGATTAATAGCAATATGATTAATTTCATTTTCATTAGGTTGGATTTTACTCCATTCAATTGAAAATCTATAATGACTTACTCCTATTTCTTTAATTAGATTAATATCTTCTTTATAACGATTCCAACTATCGCATGCTAATCCAGATTTTTGTCTATCTTTAATATTAGGTTCATTATTTTCTTTATATCCCTTTTCAAATTCTGACCAATTATTGGTACAATTTCCCTCAATCTGATGCGCCGCAGTTGCAGTGCCCCAAATAAAATTTTGTGGAAATTTTATTTTTTGTAATGAGATTTTACTCCAATCCCATTTTAATTCAAAAAAAATTTTATGTAAATAAAATGTAAAACATAATAAAATTATTAAAATTAAAAAAAAGAAGACAAAAATATTTAATCCTATCATACTAATCCTTTTTATTTTCTGATGGAAATGTTTTATACATCAATAATATAAAAATACCACAAATTAACCAAAATCCATTTGCAATATTGAAAGCAATATTTCTTCCAAAAAAATAAATCAAAAAATTACCAATTATAAATGGACCAAATCCTCTACCAAGATCATCGGCTAAATTATACATTGAAAAAACAGTCCCTCTGGTATAGGAATTATTAACATTCATTAATATTACTTTAATATTTGGTGGTGTCATTGCAATAAAAATTCCAGTTAAAACTGCATAAATTATTAATAACTGTTCATTAATTTCATTATATGGAGGAATATTAATCAACATTGCAGTTGGAATAACACCAATTATCGTTGTTATTCCACAAAAAATCGGTAGAAACTTTGGATTATTATTATAGATTTTATTTCCTATAAATCCGCCAAGCAAAGAACTTAAAATTGCCATCCCACCAATTAATGTCAAAATTAATGTTGCAGTTGTTTTCAGATATCCTTTTTCAATAACTAAAAAATCAATAAGAAAAATAGAAAAAACACTCCATGGAATTGTTCCAAAAATCCCTTGTAGAAACACTAAAATATTTGTTTTTATTTTAAATAAAGATAAAAAATCTTTTAAATTTCTAATTTTAAATTCATTTTTGCTTGTTTTTATTCTTTCGGGTTCTTTTACTAATAAATAAAAAATAATAGCTAATAATAAATTAGGAATTGAAAATAGAATAAATGGTAGTCGCCAGCCATAGTTATCTCCAATAAAACCGGCAGTTAATTGTCCTACTGCAATACCTAATCCAGAAAAGAAACCAATGATGGTAACAACTTTTATTCTTTCATTTGAATTATAAAAATCACCCAATAATGAATAAGTTAACGGGATAATACCACCTATTCCAATTCCTGTTAAAACACGTAAAATAAAAAATTCAGTATAAGTAGTTGCAAATCCAGATAGTAAACATGGAATCTCGCCAAGGAATATAATAATAAAAAATAAGAATTTTCGAGATTTAATATCTGTATAATATCCAATGATTAATGTAATAATTCCACCAAATATCCAAAAAAATAGAGGAATTAATCCACCTAAATATTGATCTTTGTATTCCATAATATTAAACTCTTGTGCTATTATGGTAAGGTTTGGTCCAATTAAATTTTGATCAGCAAACATAAAAAAGGATATGATACTAATCAATATGGTTGTGATTTTTCTATTATTCATTTGGGTTTTCTCCCATAATTGTAACCACTATTTTTCTTGAACCACCATAATTTCTATGCTCACAAAGATAAATTCCTTGCCATTGGCCAATATTTATAGTTCCATTTGTGATTGGAATCTGAACACTAGATCCCAAAATACTAGATTTTATATGTGCAGGCATATCATCAGCTCCTTCCATTGTATGTCTATAATATGGCTGATTTTCAGGAACCATTTCATTAAAATGAGATTCAAAATCCATCCTAACAGTATGATCAGCGTTCTCATTAATTGATAATGATGCTGAAGTATGCTTTACAAATATATTAATAAATCCAATTTTTATTGACTTTAACTCTTCAATTTGGTTTATGATTTCATTAGTTATTAAATGAAATCCTCTAGATTTTGAGACTAACTTAATTTCTTTTTGAATCCAAATCAAATTTTATTTCCTCCTTTAGATTCGAATGCTCTTTTTCTGCATAACTCAGGAACGCCAAGCCAATAAATAATTAAATCACTTAGCCTTGGAAATATTTGTCCAATTGCAAGTAATGGCCTAATAGGTCCACTATTGATTATTATTTCTTTTTTCTTTTTAACAATTGCCTCTAATACTGCTTTGCTAACTTTACGAGGATTTGATTCACCTAGTAATGGTGGTGGTGGATATCCACCATCTTTAAACATTCCTGTTTCAGCAATATATCCGGGACAAATTGCAGTTACTCCAACATCACTACTTTTTAGCTCCTGATCTAATGCATCGCTCCATAAAATTAACCCAGATTTAGTTGCTGAATAAACACCATTATAAATAACACCTTTCTTCCCAGCAAGGGATGCAATATTGACAATATGACCTTTATTTTTCTTAATTTTAGGAATTAATTGTCTAGTTAATTCCATTGGTCCAATTAAATTAACTTTTATAATTTTTTCAATTTCATCAAATGTATAATTTATAAATTCTCTATAAATTTCAATTCCAGCATTATTAATGAGATAATCAATTTCATTAACCTTCGAAACTAAATTTGAAATTTTAGAGGTTTCAGCTAAATCAAATTCTTCAAAAAAGAATTCACCCTGATTATTTGCGACAAAACTAGCAGTTGATTCAAGACCTTTTCTATTTCTTGCAACACCAATTACATTAATGCCCTTTTTTGTTAAAGAATCTACAATATGTACACCAATTCCTCTAGATGCACCAGTTACAAACGCTATTTTTCCAATTAAGTTTTTCATAATGTTCTTATTTAGCCGTAAAATTAAAGTGAAATTTAAATGGATTTAAGTTTATGAAAAAACATAGACAAACAGTGGCAGTAAATCAATTTGTTTTACGGCAAATTAAAGGCTCAGGTAAAACTTATTCTAAAAACCTAACTTTTCAACAAATTGCAGAATATGCAGAAAATCAATTGAATTTGAATCCAAGTTCCATTCAACCTGGATATAGAGATGGAGTTATATTAATCCAATGTGAAGAAAAAATGAATAATAATTTTGCTTCTCCGATGGTTAAAATTGATGACAATACGAAGTTAGAAGCAATCGTAACTAAAAGAAGAGATAATGAAGAATCATATATTCAAATAAGAGCTATAGAAGGGAATTTACTTCCTACAGGGAGAGTAGATTTAATATTATATAGACATGATGTTCTAATAGAAAATGAAGAACAAACAACTAATGCTGATTGGGAATTAATTGCATTTCAAGCAGTTCCAAAAGGATTACAAGATTTACCTATGGGACCTATTACAATGATGAGAAATCAATTAGAATTGCCGGGAGGAACTGCTGCAATTTATTCTTCTGAGCAATGGGCAAAATCTATATATTTTTGGCAAAATTATACTATTTTACAATCTAAATAAATCTATATTTATATTTGAAAAATTTTGATATTATAAAAAATCGTTTTAATCCTCCATTTTTTTTAACATATCATATGAATAAATTCCAGTACTATGATTATCACCCCATGAAATTCTGATAGCATAATGACCAACTTTTACAATATTAACTATTCTAAATGCATCTGCTGATAATTTTTGATTAGATCCTTTATAAATATTTCCAAATACATCTTTTTCTCCAGAACAATAGGCACATGGACAGAGGGTTCTTAATTTTTGATAATCTATTAATGAATCTGTTTTATCATTCCACTTAATTGCAAGACCCATTGGAAATAACTGAACATCTTCAATTTTCAAATTCATATTAATCTCTTTTTGGTATAAATAGTGTTAGAGTCTCTTTTCTCGATTCAAAAGCTTCTAGACTTATTTTTGAATTAAATTCAAATATATTTTCTTCATTAAATTCAATAGAACTATTTAATATTTCAGCTATTCTACCTGGTCTTTCTTGCCATATAACTTCAGATGTTTTATCCTTTAAATTTTTAAATTCTGCATTTATAGTAATTCTATAGCCTTTATTATTTTCTTCAAATTCAATTTGGTTGAAAGAGTGTAAAATATCTTGAGATTTTTTAAAATGAAAATAAATTGGATTTCCCTTGGATGTTTTTGATATGAATTTATTTCCAATAAACATCTTCTGGCCTTCTTTAATTTCATAAATATTTAATTTTCCCTTAGGTAGATGAGATTTGATTTTCCCATTTGAATTTAATTCAATAAAGATATCGGTAGGGTTCAATGAATTAAAAAGATTCTTTCTGCGCCCTCTATCAAAATAATTTGGTGTATGTGAAGCAATAAATTTCTTTTTCATTTTAATTTGAGTTGGAGAAATAAATGAAGAATTTATATTTGATTTTTTTTCCATACTAAGTTTATTTGGAATTTTATAAATCGTAACATCATCTATTTCTATAGATGATGGTTGATAAGATGAATTATCACTATTTTCAACTACTGCCATTTTTGCAATTACTCTATTATTACTTGGACTTTTTTCTATATTATTACTTGCTATTAAAAATATTTCAGAGAGGGGGTATGATTTATCTGTTTTATTTTGTATTTGATAATTTGCATTTAATGTTGCTTTATCATCATCATTTAAAATTAAATGATATTCAGTCTCCCAATTAATACTTTCTGTAAAATAAGATAGATTTAAATTACTAGTTCCTAAATTCCCAGTCCCAGAAACTTTAATAAAAATTTCCTCCTTATAATTTTCAGGAATAAATGGAAATATTGGTTTCAAATTTGGATTTACAATTACTCCATTTTCTGTAACATAAACTGAAGTATTATTTTTAAAAGACATTAAAGTTGCATCAATAGTTTTATTACTTTCAAAATCCTTTAAAATTATTTTTTCACCAACAAAATAATTTAATAAAAATTTTTCGGTTACTAGGTCTCGAACTATTGAGAATGTATTTAATTTAAAATTATTAGCATGAATTTGAATACCAGTATCTATCATTTGACTTGGTAAACTAATAATATTAAAATCTAATTTTCCGTTTTGATTAATTTTTAATTCTCTATTTTCATTTACCATAGCTTTACCTGAATGATAAATAAAAATTGAGCTACGTTGGCCTAAACTTTGTTCAACAATTTGATTAGAAAAAATAAATGATATTAAAATAATTTTTGAAATATATTTCATTTTTGTTCCTTAATTAAAGCATGTATTTTTTTTATTAAAATTTCTTTCTCTTTAAAAATATGATTTATCCGTAATGTAAAAATATGATAATTCTTAAAAAATTCATTTGGAAGTTTTACTATATCTTTTTCTGTTGTAATTAAATTTTTAGTTTTAATTTTTGAAAGTTCCTTAATTAGTCGTTTTATATTTTTTTTTGAATAAGGTTCGTGATCTTTAAAAACTTTTAATCCAATTGGATTTATATTATTTCTATTTAAAACTATTCTAAATGAGTTTGGGTCTGCAATCCCACAAAAAGCAAAAATATTTTCAGGGAAATCATAAATTCTTTTATAACTATTTTCTCTATATTCCCACACCTCAGCATCTAATTTAGAAGTAAAAATTGGACCATTAAAATGGACTTGAGTGCTCCAACTAGGTATCTGGTAATTTTCTGTTTTCGTATAAACTAGAATATCTGCTCTATCCAATTTATTAATTGGTTCTCGACCTAATCCAAAAGGCAAAATATTAAACTCTGAAAATGGTTTAGATGCATTCAACAATACTATATCAATAGTTTTTATAATACCTAATTGTTGAAATCCATCATCCAAAATAATTAAATCTGGACTGAATTCTTTTTCTAAATTCTTAATTCCTCTTATTCTATTTTCATCTACAGCTACAATACAATTTTTTAGTAATTTTGCAAGTAAAAAGGGTTCATCTCCTGAATTTTCAGGTGATGATAAAAATAAATTCCCATCATTTACAATATGATATCCTTTAGATTTTCGACCATAGCCTCTACTTAAAATTGCAATTTTAGGATAATTAATTTGCAGTTCTTTCGCTAAAAAATGAACCATAGGGGTCTTTCCAGTCCCACCAACAGTTATATTTCCAACTGAAATTATAGGAATATTAAATTTTATAGATTTTTTTAGATTATTTTTATATAAAAAAAAACGTGTATTAATTACTATTCTATATAAAAGTGCAATAGGAAGAAATAGTAAAAATTTTATTAATCGAAGCATTTATCTGATTCTGTTTGTATTTTGTTCATAAAATCTGATAAATATTCTGAGCCTTTGCCTTGCTTAATTTCATTTGGGAAGTGCATTGGTGAAGAAATAGTTATTATAATTCTTCCAAAAGGTTTTGGTAGCCTAAATTTATCCCAGGACTTCATTTCAATGTAACCTGTAGAGGTTCCAGTAATCGCTAAAATTTTTGCATCAAACTTCCTAGCAAGAGTAATGGATCCAGGTTTTGCAACGTTGCTTGGTCCTTTAGGTCCATCATTTGTAATACATATATATGGTGAATTAGAGCTAAAGATTTTAGTCATTTTTTGTAATACTTCGTTCCCACCTTTATTACTTGATCCTCTTATTAATCTATATCCCCAAGACTTTAAAATACGTCCCATTATTTCGGCATCTTTATGCTTACTTGCAATAGCCCAAAGTCCTTTTTGAACTATTGATAATCCAAAACTTGCATAAATTAGTCGACCATGCCAACAGCAAAATAAAATTGGCTTTCCTGTTTTTATTGCATTTAAAGCATGTTCCTTCCCCTTGATTTCAAGGCGATTTGTTAGAACTAAAAAATTTAATAATAATTTTCCTAAAAAAGTTAAAATTTTGATTTTGATTTCATTTTTCATAATTAACTTAAAATATAATTAGCAATTTTATCGAAAACCCCACGTTTAGCAAGCCTCTCTTTTATCTGTTTAAGCTGGATTAGTTTATCATAATACTTTTCTTTATCCATTAATAAAGATAAAACTGTAGTAGAAATATTTTTGGCGGTTGCATTTTCCTGTAAAAATTCAGGCATGATTTCTTTATTAGCAATTAAATTAACCATTCCTGCAAATTTTACTTTTACAAATAATTTTGATAACCACCATGAAAATGGAGATAGTTTATACACTACAACTCCAGGCGTTCCATATACTGCAGCCTCAAGGGTTGAGGTTCCAGAAGCGATAATAGCAAAATCTGCAATTTCCAAAGATAATTGAGGATTATTTTTTTCTATTTTCAGCCAATTTGGTATTATATCTTTATATACTTCTATATCAATTGATATAGCGCACCCTAAAATAACCTGTATATCTTTTATTTGCTTTCTAATTAGATTTGCAGATTCTAAAAATAAAGGGAAATGTTTAGAAAATTCCTGATGTCTACTTCCTGGATATAATGTTAAAATTGGGTAATTTGATTTTAATTCCATATTTTTTAAAAAATTATTTTTATTTGCAGGTTTCCATTCATCTAATATTGGATGACCTGGAAAAAATACATCCACGCCCCTTTCCCTGTACCAATCTTTTTCAAAAGGAAATATAACTATTCGATTATCTACATATTTTTTTAATAATTCAATTCTATTTTCTTTCCATGCCCAAATTTGGGGACAAATAAAATATGTAATTTTTGCATTAGTTATTTTTATTAATTTTGGTAAAAGATTTAAGTTAAATCCAGGGTAATCTATTAATATAATATGATTAAAATTTCCATTAGAAATTGTGGATATTACCTTCTTTTTAACTTTAATTAAAAATGGTAAGTGTTTTATAACTTCTATAAATCCCATAATTTCTAATTTTTTAATTGGGAATAATGATTTTAACCCCTTTTCTTCCATCATTTTTCCACCAATTCCTTCAAAATGAATTTTTGGATTCATATTTTTTAATGATTGCATTAGAAAACTACCATGTAAATCACCGGAAGTTTCTCCAGCAATTAAAAATATTTTATAAGGTTGGGACATTTATTTTGATTCAATTATATTTTGAATTTTAATAGCTATATTTAACGCTTTTGTAGCTTCTTCACCACTATAACCAGTATTATGCTCTGTTGTAATTGTATTTATAAAATGATTAAATTCAGTAGAAAGTGCATCGGATTTATCTACTTCAATATTATTATATTGAATATATTTTTTATGAGGACCATCAATTGTATATGTTTTTTGATTATAATTATTTTTGGGCTTACTATCAAATGAATGATAATCATCAACAATTCTATTTAAAAAATCAATAGTTATATAACGATGATTTTGAAAAATTCTCATTTTTCTCATCTTTTTAATTGAGACTCTACTAGTTGTTAAATTTACGACACAGCCATTATTAAACTCAATTCGTGCATTTGCTAAGTCCGTAGTTTCAGATACTATAGATTGACCAAATGCTTTTATATCCTTTACATCAGAATGTATTATTGATAGTATAATACCTATATCATGAATCATTAAATCCAAAACAACTGGAACATCTATCCCTCTACCAGGAAATGGTGATAAACGATGTGCTTCAATAAACATTGGATTAATATCAGAAAAATCTATTGCCGATAAAGCTGGGTTAAACTGCTCAATATGTCCTACTTGAATAAATTTATTTAATAACTTTGCTTGCTGTAATAATGCTTCAGCTTCTTCAATTGTGTGAGTAATAGGTTTTTCAATAAATACATGACAATTCATATCCATTGCTAGTTTTGCAACTTGATAATGATGAATTGTAGGCGTAGCAATAGTAACCGCATCACAATTTTTAATTAGATTATATAATTTTCGATAAGACTTAACATTCAATTCCTTTTTAATATAATCACTACGATTTTCATCTTTTTCATAAAATCCAATAAAATCAATATCTTTTCTTGATTTTAACTTATCAATATGGAATTTCCCTAAATGCCCTGCACCTATTACACCAATTTTTAATTTCATAATTAGATATATTTTTTAAGTTTTAAACTATTAAAATTTAATATCTTTTATCTAATCTTAGTGATATAGTTGTGAAAAAATTTTAAAGAATATATAATATATATTTCTGCAACCAGGACTCAAAAATGATATAAGTAAGAGTTTATATACCTATCATATATACACACTAATTGACTAAGAAATATATTCCTATATAATTTTATTATATTTTATTAATTATTACTATTTTCATATAAGTATTATTTATTTTTAATAAATATAAGTATTTTAGATGTTTAATTATACTCTATTAATGAATTTAAGTACCGATTAATTAATTAGATTTAATTTTATAATCTTTTAAATTGAATTGATATCAGAAAAAAATAATGAGCAAGGATGCTCAATTTTAATAATAAAAACAAGGAGGTAATCACATGTTTGGTGATTTAACTAGAGTAGGTGCAAATTTTCATGCAATGGAAGCATGGAGTAATCTTAAAAAAGTAAATGGTGATATTGGACAAATCCAGTCAAGACTATCATCTGGAAAACGGATAAATTCAGCTGAAGATGATACTTCAGGTTACGCTTTATCAAAACATTTAGAAAGTAGAACTAGAGGATTAAGTCAGGCTTTAGATAATGTTGGAACTGCGAAAAATGTACTTAATATTGCTGAAGGTGGATATCAATCACAAATGACAATCCTACAAACTATTAAAGAAAAGTTAACACAAGCTGCTGACGGATCACTTAGTGATGCACAAAGAGGAGCAATTGGTGACCAAATAAATACATTATTAACAGAATTTAATGATATTAATTCTGATACTAAATTCAATGATAATTCATTGATGGAAGATGGAGAGATGACTTTTCAAGTAGGTGAAGGTAGCAATGATACGCTTACTGTTACATTCGACCATTCAACTCGTATAGATGTTGGTGAATCAGATACAGATGTAAATTTAGATAATATAGTTAATGGTTCCTCATGGGCAACTTTACAAGAAGAGGATGCTAGAGCAGGAATTGAAACTGCTGATGAGGCTATTAAAGCATTAGCAAAATCAATTCAAAGTATCGGTGACTTCAATGCAAGGCTTTCTTCAAAAGAAGAATCTCTTTCATTAGCTATATCAAATACTGAAGCAACAAGAAGTAGAATTGAAGATGCAGATTTCGCTAAAGAGCAAATGAATATGATGAAATTACAGATTTTACAACAAACCTCTGTATCTTCATTTTCTCAAGCTAATTCAGCGCCTCAAATGGTTTTATCATTATTTAGATAAAATCCCTTTAATGATATATTTACCTAAAAAAGGAGGG
>CESD01067446.1_pt1 | contig 12795 bp, 14 predicted proteins | sample 531191 | NCBI WGS metagenome assembly CESD01 (sample SAMEA2622021, study PRJEB7988) | marine metagenome | biome: marine biome (ENVO:00000447); feature: deep chlorophyll maximum layer (ENVO:xxxxxxxx); material: "saline water (ENVO:00002010), including plankton (ENVO:xxxxxxxx)" | depth 188 m
TGGCTACGGACCAGAAGGTTGTGGGTTCAAGTCCTTCCGGGCGTACTAATGTCTGAAAATAATCTTACACAAACATCCCATGAAGACTGGATGAGAAAAGCAATTAATTTAGCTACTAAAGCGATGCTTGAAGATGAAGTTCCTGTAGGGGCAATAGTAGTTTATAAAGGTAGGATTATAGGTCAAGGTTATAACCAATGTAACTCTCTGAACGATTCGACTGCACACGCTGAAATGCTTGCAATTACTGCAGCATCAAATACTATTGGAGACTGGAGATTAAATGATTGTACAATGTATGTTACAAAAGAGCCATGTCCTATGTGTGCAGGTGCAATAGTAAACAGTAGGATAGAGTTTTTATATTTTGGTTGTTATGATGAGGATTTTGGTGCCTGTGGATCAAAATTTGAAATATGTGGAAACGTAAATTTAAGTACCCCTTCAGTAGTTAGAGGAAATCTTCTTTCTGGGGAATCGCTTGCTCTAATAAAAGAATATTTTTTCAAAAAAAGACAGAAGAAAAAAGATTTTTAAATAATATAAGGAAAAATAGCTTTTCTATTTTTGGGATAAGAATCAAATTTACTATGATACCATTGATGTCCTTTAATTGCTCTTGGAATAAGGTTTGCCATTGTCCAAATCATAAAAGATAATCCTGCAAACGACCACGTCATAAGTGCGAAGGCCATCCATTCAAGTATTTCACCTAAATAATTTGGAAATGAAACGTATTTAAACATAAATCCTTCAGGAATTTTATATTCTCCAGACTTTGATCTTAATGAAAGTAAAATATTATCTGATTTTATATTTATATATGCTCCAAGAACAAATAAACATAATCCAAGTATAAAGTTCCAATTAGACATATAATCTATTGAATATTCTTGTATGGAGCCTAAATATGTTCCATTGATATATCCATTAACCACATTAAATAAGAAAGCAAGCAATGCAATTAATAAGGGCATTTTAGCAGGATTATTCTGTCTTAAAGGGTAAACAACACTTCTGTTTAGATAATGCAAAGACCATAAAGCAATAAAAGTAATATTTGTAGGTGTTTTTTCTATAGTTCCATTTAAGAAAAAATAAATCAATGCCAAAGGTGAAATAATTTCCATAACAAACCATCCTAGCTTGCTAGGAATCATAGGACCCCAGTTAGTTTTTGAAAATTTTCCGTATGGTGCTGGAATTTTAAGAAGCGTTATAAAGGTTAAAAACCCTAAGGCAAGCCAAACAAAAACTAATGATTCAAAATTTTGTAACATCGAAAACAATTTATGAGTAATATTTAAATCTTCAAATATCAGAAATATGCAGCATAAAAATATTATTATTACAGGAGCGACAGATGGTATAGGCTTAGCAGCTGCCAAATCTATTGCATCTAAAGGCTATAATATAGGTTTAGTTGGAAGAAATCCTGATAAAGGTAAAAAAGCCATTGATGAGATTATTACACACTCTGGCAATAAAAATTTAGATTTTTTTGAGTGCGATCTTAGCCTTGTAAAGAACGTTAAAAATTTAGCAGATCAGATTAAACAGCAGTATAGTAACATTGATGTTCTACTTAATAATGCTGGTGGTGCAAATAAGACTAAAAATATTACTTCGGAAGGACTTGAAAAAACATTTTCAACCAATCAAATGAATTATTTTGTCCTTTCAACAGAACTGTTAAATATTATTTCTGAGTCTGATGATGGTAGAATTGTCAATGTAGCTTCTAATGCTCATATTGGAGCTGAAGTAGACTATGCAAATATCAATTGTGAAAAGAGTTTTTCTGCTTGGACATCCTATTGTGTATCTAAGTTGATGAATATAATGTTTACGTATCAATTAGCTTCTATGCAGAACAAAGTGTCCGTAAATGTATTACATCCTGGATTTGTAGATACCAATATTGCAGGTAATGAAGGTAATTTGATAAAATATATCGTAAAATTTGGTGCAAAAATGTTTGCTAGAACTGTGGATAATGGTGCTGATTCAAGTATTTACTTATCTACATCTGATGAAGTTAAAGGAGTTTCAGGTAAATATTTTTTTAAATGCAGAGATATCCGCTCTTCCAGAGCGTCTTATGTTGAGGAAGATTGGCAAAAAGTATGGGATTTATGCAGTGAGTATAAAAATAAGTTAATATGATAAAGACAATTTTAAATAGAGGTGATTATGATTTCTTTACTTCAGCTGAAACTAGATGGAGAGATGTTGATACTTTAGGTCATATCAACCATACTATTTATCTTAGTATTTTAGAAACAAAACATAAAGATTTTATTGATCATATTTACGGGGAAACCACTTATGATTTGGGATTAAAAAGTACCGCAGCAGGGTTGTTAGCTTCAATGGATGTTACTTATATTAAACAAGTACATCATCCTGTAAAATTAGACATTGGATGTCGTATCACAAGAGTTGGAAGTAAAAGTTATGATGTGCATCAAGGCATTTTTGTTGAAGGGGAAAATGATCCATCTTTTCAAACGATCCATACCTTTGTGATGTTCAATTTTGTTGAACAAAAATCAATTCCAGTTCATCAAGTAGTTATAGACAATTTAAGGGAGTTAGAATGATTACATTATTATCACCGTCAAAAAAGTTAAATTTTAAACATCAAGATGCTGTTTTAGCTTTTACACAATGCGATTTTATTGAAAGTGCTCAAGAGCTTGTTAATCAGGCCAAGAATTTGACAGCTCAAGATTTAAAAGATTTAATGAAAATTAGCGATTCATTAGCAGATCTTAACAAAGAGCGTTTTGATAATTGGTCTTTGCCTTTTAATCAAGAAAATTCTAAGCAAGCAATACTTGCATTTGATGGTGGGGTATATTCTGGATTAGAAGCTCATAAATTTAATCAGAAAGACTTAGACTTTGCTCAAGATCATTTACGAATTCTATCTGGTTTATATGGAGTATTAAAACCTTTAGATTTAATTCAACCATATAGGCTTGAAATGGGTACAAGATTTGAAAATGCCAAAGGAAAGAATTTATATGATTTCTGGAGTCACGAAGTGACTAATAATCTTAATAAAAACATTAAAAAACATGATAACAAGACCATTATAAATTGCTCTTCAAATGAATATTTTAATGTTATTAATCAAAACAATCTTGAAGGAAACATACTAAATACAGTATTTAAAGAATATCGAGAGGGTGAGCTTAAATTTATATCGTTTAATGCTAAAAAAGCTCGCGGTTTGCTTGCAAAGTTTGTAATTAATAATAGAATAGTAAGTAAGAATGATTTGAAAGATTTTAACTTAGACAATTACAAATTTGATATGTCGTTATCAGATGAATCAACATTTGTATTTACAAGATAAAGGGAGGAAATAATGAAAAGAATATTAATATTACTTTCATTTTTAGCAATTAGTTGTCAGTCAAATTCTGGTGAAATGTCCAGACAAGCTGGCCAAGCTTCAAATGAATTAATGAATGGATTAGAAGCGATGCATCATGTACGCTTTGCTGAAGCAAGAGCACTGTTTTTAGAGGGAATTGAAAAGGATTCAAATTGTGCGTCATGTTACTTGAATTTAGGAAATGCAGAGCAAGATAGAGTTTTAAGAAGAGAATACCTTGAGACTGCTTTAAGTATGGCAAAAAAAGGCCATCCAGAAACAAAAATCATGGAAGCAGCAGTCAATTGGATAAATGGTGAAGGTGGAAGATTTGATGCTCACCCTGAATTATATAAAAAATATAAAGGCGATAAATTTTTAGCTTCAGGCGCATACAGGTATCTTCAGTTCAATGATCAAATTGAAGAAGGTAGAGAGTTACTTGTTGAAGCAGGCGCAAGATTAAATGCTGGTCATTTATATAACCTTTTAGCTTATTCATACTTTTGGAATGCTGAAAATGAAGAAGAATATGATAAAGGGTTACAATACATTGAGAAATATATTGAATTAAACCCTAATGAAGCTAATGCATATGATTCACTAGCTGAGTTTCATCTAAATAAAGGTGAGTTTGATTTAGCAATAGAAAATTATCAATTAGCTTTTGAGGTAGACCCTGAGTTTGAGTGGGCAACAAGGAATTTGGCTCTTGCTAAATATCAAGAGAAAATGTCTAGCGAAGATGCTAAGGTCATGAATTGGACAAGCGAATCAGAAGAAGCTAGAAATGCATTTAATATTGGAATGTGGCAATTATACAATCTTGAATGGGAGCAAGCTGGTCAATCATTCTCTTCAGCTATAGAGCTTGACGAAAGCTTTGCATTGGCTTACGCTATGAGAGCAAGAACAAACTATTTTTTGCAAAATCAAGGTAAGGTTGCTGAAGATCTTGATATTGCTGTAAGTATGTCAATTAATGCTTCACCAGAAGAGAAAAAAATGATAATGGCACTATCTAATGATAATAATCTTGGAACAAATTCGTTTAACCAGGTTGTTGAAAGATTAGTTAGAAAATATCCAGATAGTTCGTTTTTGAGATTTGAAACAATATTTGCTACTATCAATGATATTGGTCCTGATATGATACTTAGAAGAGGTAAGGATTTGATTGAAATGAATCCTAACTTTACACCAGCTTTAAATATTATGGGTTATGCATATTTACAAAAAGATAACCTTGATTTAGCAAAAGTTACTTTCCAAGAACAGGTAAGAAGACAGTCTGGAAAAGCAAATCCTTACGATTCTCTTGGAGATTATTATTTGGCTGAAAATAATAATGAAATGGCTTTAAGATATTTTGAACAATCATCTATGATGGGCTTAAAGGCAAGTGAATCAAAAGTTGATAGTCTAAAAGCACTCATTGAAAGTGTTGATTAAATAATTAAAATTTAATTAATAGAAATCTTTACTAGAAAAAGGGGCGTAGAGTTGTTATAATTCTACGCTCTTTTGTTATGTTTGATTAAATTGTCGTTGAAAAGGAAGTAAATTGTCAGAAAATTATCAAGTATTAGCTCTAAAATGGCGACCAAAACAGTTTAAAGATGTTGTAGGTCAAGACCATATTACAAATACGCTCCAAAAAGCGTTTGAAAAGAATCGTATAGCCCAAGCTTTTTTATTTGCAGGCCCCAGAGGGGTAGGAAAAACTACAACTGCAAGATTGGTTGCAATGTCTTTGAATGGTTCAGACAATCCAACAACTGATTTTGACTTAAAATCTGATTCTGTAAAAGATATTGTTGATGGTAAATCTATGGACGTAATAGAGATTGATGGTGCATCTAATAGAGGAATTGACGAAATAAGAGAGCTTCGTGAAAATATCAAATTTATGCCTGTTTCAGGAAAATATAAGGTTATTATCATAGATGAGGTTCATATGCTTACCGTTCAAGCTTTTAATGCACTTTTGAAAACTCTCGAAGAACCTCCACAGCATGTAAAGTTTATTTTAGCTACTACAGACGTTCATAAAATTCCTCAAACAATTATTTCAAGATGTCAAAGATTTGATTTTTTACCCCTAAACAATGAAACAATTAGTGATAGGTTAAAATTTATTACAGAAAGTGAATCACAATCGATTGATGACAAATCTTTATCACTTATCGCTTCAAAATCTGAAGGAAGTATGAGGGATGCACTTAGTTACCTAGATCAAATATTAGTTCTTGGAGAAGATATTACCTATAAACTTGTTCAAGACCTGCTTGGAGTTGTGCCTTCTGAAATTTTATTTAGCATTTCAGATGCATTGCATGATTCTGATGGAGACAAATTAATATCTGAATTAGAATTAATTCGAAATAAAGGATACATTGTAGAAGATCTTCTTAAAGATCTAATTCTTCATTTTAGAAATTTGTCAGTTAAGAATTTTAAAAATGGATTAAAACTTTCTGGTGTAGATTCAGAGTTAGCTAAAAAATATGAAGAAATAGATTATTCATGGTCTAATAAGGATATCATTAGACTGTCAAATAATCTATCATCTTTGTATTCAAAGATAAGACAGTTTTCGGATCAATATCTCCTTTTGGAAATAAATTTAATTAAGCTTTTAGAATTTGATTCAAGTGTTGAAATAGAAAATTTTTTAAGAAATGAAATTGCAGAAGATTCAAAGAAGAGTATTTCGAAGAAAAAACCTATAAAAAAAAACAGAAAAGAAACTAAAAAAGAAACAAAATCTGTTACTAAGTCTGATAAAGAATTAGATGAGGATTTATTGAGGAGCGAATGGCCAGAACTCGTTCAAATAATTTCAAAGAAAAGAGGTTCAATTGGAGCACAATTATCAGGATGTGTACTTGGAAGTTTAAACAAGATGAATCTAGAGCTTATTTCATACGACAAAACTGAATTCAATCAAAAGCTTTTAAATGATGGAATCCCATTTATTAAATCAATTATTGATAAGAAATATGAATCTGATGTAAATATTAATTTGGTTATAGATACAAAAGTAGAAAAAATCGAAGATAAAAAAGAGGGCAAGGTTAATGAAAATGATATCGTGACTTTGTTCGATGGAAAGGAAATGTTATAATGTTTGGAAATATGAAAGAAATGCTTAAGCAGGCCCAAAATATGAAATCTCAAATGAAAAAAATTAAAAAAGAGCTAGAAAGTATTGAAGTTGAAGGAGTCTCAGCTAATGGTGCTTGTAAAGTAATTATGACTGCAGATATGAAAACTCAAGATGTAAAAATAGATGAAACTTTGCTTAGTAGTGAGGCTTATGTAATTGAAAATGCAGTAAAAGTGGCTGTAAATAGTGCACTTGAAGATGCCAAAGATGTCTCAGCTAAAAAACTAAAAGCTGTTACTGGCGGTTTAACAGATGGATTACCAGGATTTTAATGGCAAGTGCTTCCAAATATATTGAAACATTAATTGATTCATTGACCAAATTTCCTGGAGTTGGTAGAAAAGGAGCTGAAAGAATAGCTTATTTTATAGTCAAATCAGAAAAATCATTGGGCAAAAACTTAATTAATGCTTTATCTGATGTTGCAGAAAATATTGATATCTGTCCTGATACGGGAATGATTTTGTTGAAAGGAGAAGAATCAATTTTAAATAACGATAGTAGAAATTCAGAAATATTATGTGTCGTTGAAAATATGGAAGACGTTATAAAAATTGAAAATACTAATAGCTTTGATGGGTTATATCATGTGTTAGGTGGTTCAATTTCTCCATTAGATGGAATTGGTCCATCAGATTTATCTTTTGATAAGCTTTTAAACAGAATTAATCCAGACTTAAAGGAAGTCATCATTGCAACTAACCCAAGCACATCTGGCAATGCCACTGCATTATATTTAGAAAAGATCTTAAAAGATAAGGGTGTTGAAATATCAAGATTAGCAGTTGGTTTACCTGTTGGTAGTAATCTAGAGTATATTGATGATAAAACTATATCTACTGCAATTTCAGGAAGGGTAAAATTAAATTGAAATTTATTTTAAATTTTTTTACTTATTCTCGAATTTTATTAACCCCATTAATCATATATTTAATTGTTGAAGGCAATTTTTTTACAGCAGGATTAATTTTTGCTTATTGTAGTTTTAGTGATATTGCAGACGGAAAAATTGCAAGAAAATACAATCTTGTCTCAAGTCATGGGAATTATATGGACCCTTTTGCTGATAAGGTATTAATGATTGGAACATTATGTTCTTTATTATTTTTGGATATAATACAATTATGGCCGTTTATAATTATTGTTGGTAGAGATGTTTTAATTACATTCTACAGGAACTACTTAATTTCAAAAAATAAACCTCTTGAAACTTCAAAGTATGGAAAATTAAAAACTGTATTTCAACACGGAATGGTGTTAATTATTTTACTCATAAATCCATCTCAGGATATAATTAATCTTATAGTTAATATTAACGCAATTTATGCAGCTGGTACAGGAGTTCAATATCTTATCAAAAATGGATTTTAGTAGAGGTTTTAATATTCAGTTAGCAACATTGTTTGGTATTGGTAAAATACCTGGTGGAGGTACATGGGCTTCTCTTATTGTTTTATTAATTGCACTTTATGAAAACAATGCTGGAACAGCATCCATTTTAGCTTTTTTATCATTAATAATTGGTCCTAAAGCTTACAAAAAATTAGTTTCTTTAGTAGATACAGAAGATCCAAAGGAGTTTGTGTTAGATGAAGTAATTGGTATGGGTATTGCAATTTCTGGTGTATATATTTTTTCAAGAGTAATAAATGAATTCTCATTCAATATTTTAAGTGATTATACCTCACTTTCAGATATCGGTAATTTATTTATATTGACTTTTATCGTCTTCAGATTTTTTGATATTTCAAAAATAGGTCCTGTTGGTTGGGTAGAAAAAAGTTCTAATGAAAAAGCATACAATAAAGTTATAGGAGACGATATAATGGCAGCTATTCTATCCATTCTTGTTGTAATAATTATTTTAAGTATTAATTTATGGGTATTATGAGAGTTGGAATTATTACGATTGGGAATGAGCTATTAAGTGGTTTTACTTTAGATCGTAATGCTGCCTGGATTGGACAGCAATTACTTTCATCTGGAATAAAAGTAAACGTTCATCATACGATACCTGATGACTTTGGTGTAATCTATGATACATTAGAATATCAACTTAAAGAATGGGAATGTGACCATATTATTGTAACAGGAGGTCTTGGCCCAACCGTTGACGATATAACTGTTTCCGCATTTCTTGAGTATTTTGATGATTCACATGAATTTGATAAAGAGTATTGGGAAATATTGTGCGAAAGATTTAAAAAATTGAATTTTAAAATGCCAAATCTTAATAAAAATCAAGCTTATAAATCTAAGAAAGGATCAATGATCCCAAATTTAGTAGGTACAGCAAGAGGATTGCATTATACAGCTAAGCATGATTCCATTATGAGGGACGTTAAGGGTTTAATAACTGGAGATAAGAATAAGGTTAATTTTTATGCCCTTCCCGGTGTACCAAAAGAAATGAAGTCTATGTTTACTAATTATGTTCTTCCAGAAATTGAAAAGACAAATAAAAAGAAGGTTGTTTGTAAAAGTATTAGAACTACCGGCGTACCAGAATCAATTCTTCAAGAAAAAATTACGGACATTATCGAGTCTAATAAAGATGATTGCGATATTGCATTTCTTCCTCATAGAATGTTAGGGGTTGATATTCGTTTAACATCGTCAGACTCAGAGTTGGTAGATAAGTTAATTCTATTGATTGTTTCTAGAATTGAAAAATATGTCTATGGTTATGATAATGACAAACTTGAACAAGTAATTGCTAATTTATTCTTAAAAAATAATCTAACCATAAGTACAGCTGAATCTTGTACTTCAGGATTACTAGCTGCAAGATTAACAGATGTGCCTGGTAGCTCAAAATATTTTAAAGGTGGAAGTGTTTGTTATAGCAATGAGTTAAAAATAAATGATGTTGGAGTAGATAAAGATTTGATAGAACGTTACGGCGCGGTAAGCGAAGAAGTAGTAGAATCTTTGGCAAAAAATATTGCTGAAAAAAATAATTCAGATATTGGAATTGGTATTACTGGAGTTGCTGGTCCTGATGGAGGAACTGAAAAAAAACCTGTTGGATTAGTATTTGTTGGAATATTTTATAAAAATAATTTATATATTAAGAAGTATAATTTAACACCTGACAGAACCACAAATCGTGAGCTTACTGTTATTTTGTGTCTGAATGAAGTACGAAAAATTTTAATAAATTCATAAATAGTTAAAGGAAAGTCGCAATGGCAACAAAAAATTTAGAAAAAGCTTTAGAAGCAGTTCAATTAGATATTAACAAAGAGTATGGAGAAGGTTCCATCATGAGGTTGGGCGGAACAGCCAATCTTGATGTAGAGGCAATTTCAACAGGTTGTCTTTCATTGGATATTGCTCTTGGAGTAGGGGGAGTGCCAAAAGGTAGAATTGTTGAAGTTTTTGGACCAGAATCTTCAGGAAAGACAACTTTAGCTTTACATATTGTTGCAGAATGTCAAAAAAATGGAGGTAAAGCTGCATTTATAGATGCTGAAAATGCATTGGATCCTGAATATGCAAAGAATCTTGGATGTAACTCAGATGACCTTTTAGTATCTCAGCCAGATTCAGGAGAACAAGCACTTGATATTCTTCAGAAATTACTTGAGACTGCTGCATTAGATGTTATTGTAATTGATTCAGTAGCTGCACTCGTACCTAAAGCTGAGCTTGACGGTCAAATTGGAGATGTTACTGTTGGATTACAAGCTAGATTAATGTCTCAGGCTTTAAGAAAGCTTTCAGGGCCAATCAATAAATCAAGAACATGTGTAGTATTTATCAATCAGATTAGAGAAAAAATTGGCGTAATGTTTGGTAGTCCTGAAACTACTCCAGGTGGTAGAGCTTTAAAATTTTATTCATCTGTAAGATTGGATATCAGAAGAATAGCTGCTATTAAAGAAGGTACTGATATGACTGGAAATAGAACCAGAGTAAAAGTAGTTAAAAATAAAGTAGCTCCACCTTTTAAAATGACTGAATTTGATATTATGTATGGAAAAGGAATTTCATATTCTGGAGACTTGTTAGATTTAGCTTTACAGGGCGGTGTTGTTGAAAAAATGGGTTCATGGTTCTCTTATAAAGGTGATAAAATTGCACAAGGCCGTGAGAAGGTCAAAGTATTGCTTGATACAGATGAGAAGTTGATGAAAAGCGTTTTATCTGATGTTAAAGACTATCTAGAATTATCTTAAAATCTTATGAACAAATTTGAAATTACTTATGATGGTAATTTAAGGACTTCAGCGGAACATATAGAGTCTGGTTCCAAAATTAATACTGATGCACCGAAAGACAATCAAGGTTTAGGTGAAAAATTTTCTCCCACTGACTTAGTATGCGTTTCTCTTGCAAGCTGCATGTTAACTATTATGGGTATTGCAATGCAAAAATATAATATTGATTTGCAAGGAACTACGGCATCGGTTAAGAAAAAAATGAGAACTGAACCTAGAATGATATCCGAGATAGATATTACTATTAGATTTGTAAACTCTTTTGATGAAAAAATCAGAACTATTTTAGAAAGATCTGCTAATAATTGTCCAGTTCATAAAAGCTTATCAAACGATATTAAGAAAAATATAAAGTTTATTTATAATTGATTTGAAATTTCTAAAGCTGATAAAAAAAATGATTAATACTTTTCAAAGTATTTAGAAGAAATATCTTTTAGTTTTGTGCTAAGTAGTATTATTGCAATAAGATTTGGAAATGTCATAAATCCTAAGGCAGCATCACCAAAAATCCATACAGGTTCAAGCAGTAAGGTGGAACCAACAAAAACCATAAAAACGTACACATATCTATAGTATTTTATTGCATCAGAACCAAAAAGATATTCAGTTGCTCTATCTCCATAAAATGACCAACTAATTGCCGTAGAAATTGCAAATAAAACAACGGCTAAAGTAACAATTTTGTCTCCAAAGGGAACTCCTTGTGCGAATGCATGACTTGTTAAAACACTGCTATTCATCCATAGGTCTTCAGAAATGCTTGGATCAATTCTAGTTGCATAAAATTCAGTAAGATGCCATGAATCAGTTACCATAATAACAAGACCAGTTAATGTACAAATAATGATAGTATCAATATATGGCTCTAATAAAGCTACTACACCTTCACGAACAGAATATTTAGTTTTAGCTGTTGAGTGAGCTATAGCTGCAGATCCTTGTCCAGCTTCACTAGAAAATAAACCTCTTTTAACACCCATCATCATAGTGTTTAAAAATGCAATAACTGCACCAGCACCAATACCAGAAATTTGAGCTGGAGGATTAAAAGCCATTGAAAATATTGTACTAAAAGATGAGCCAACTTTTTCAAAATTGCTTAATACAATAAATAAAGCTGTAAATACATAAATTGTAGCCATAATAGGAACAAGATAACCCGTTACATTACCAATTCTTTTAATTCCACCTAAAATCACAGATCCAACAATAAAAGCTAATAATATACCTAAAATTATTTGAAGCGCAGATGGTTCAAATATTCCAGGCAAAATAACTGACTTTGTCATTAATGGGTGTGTTTCTCCAAGAACAGGTAAGAATTGACTATAAAGTTGATCAGTTAATGTAAAAGATTGAATAGCATTTCCAGTAAAGAAAGAGCATATAATTGCAAATGCAGCAAAAGTAACGGCTAGCCATCTCCATTTGGGACCAAGCCCATTTTCTATTGTATACATTGGGCCACCGGCAGTATTTCCAAATTTATCGGTTTCCCTATATTGTAAAGCCAGTGTACACTCTGAATATTTTAAAGCAGTACCAAAAAAAGCGGTAATCCACATCCAAAATAAGGCTCCTGGACCGCCATAATAAATAGCAATAGCAACTCCAGCAATATTACCAATTCCTACTGTAGCAGCTAATGCAGTTGAAAGTGCTTTAAAATGATTTAAATCACCTTCATCCTCAACATCATCGTAATCACCTCTAGTTACTTTAATTCCATGCAAAACATGTTTTAATTGAGGAAAACCTAATTTAAATGTCATATAAATACCTGTACCAAGTAAAGCAATTACCATTAAAGGAATACTGGCAATAGGAAAGGTGTTTTTAAAATCATTTGATAAAAGATTTCCAGGAAAAGACCATACTTTATCATAAAATTCAACTCCTATTCCTGGAGATATCAATAAAATAGCTATAATTGAAAATACTAAAAGTGTGTACTGCTTTTTTGACATGAACACATATTAATTATTTTTTTAAAAGATGTACATTGATTTTTTATT
>CESD01060732.1_pt1 | contig 12779 bp, 20 predicted proteins | sample 531191 | NCBI WGS metagenome assembly CESD01 (sample SAMEA2622021, study PRJEB7988) | marine metagenome | biome: marine biome (ENVO:00000447); feature: deep chlorophyll maximum layer (ENVO:xxxxxxxx); material: "saline water (ENVO:00002010), including plankton (ENVO:xxxxxxxx)" | depth 188 m
CTTGATTGGAGAACTAAAATAGAACCAAGTCAAGCATGTAAACAATATGTTAATCGTATTCTTGAAGTTGCTGAAGATGAACCAGAATTATTAGTTGGTCATCATTATACACGATACTTGGGAGATTTATCAGGAGGACAAATATTAAAGAACATTGCAAAGAAAGCAATGAACTTAGAGAAAGCTGGTTTAGACTTTTATGAGTTTGAAAATATTGATGATGCCAAAGCATATAAAGAAAAATATCGTAGTGTATTAGATGAGTTACCACTTACAGAATCAGAAAAGAATGCTATAATTACAGAAGCAAATTATGCATTCAGATTAAACATGTATATGTTTGATGAGTTGAAAGGTAACGCAGCAAAATCATTTTTCCAAATTATTTTTACATCAATATTTGATCGTATACCAAGATGAAAGACTCTCTAAAAATTAACAGAAATGATGATGGTTCTTTTACTGCAGAATGGGACAAAAAAGACCCAGATTGGAGTTGGTTAAATAATTTAACATCAAAAGAATTACAAAATGTTTTTGAGCAAGCAGTCAGAATGGATCAGCAATGAACCTAAAACCGAACATAAGTTAAAAAAAACTTATACAGAGAAAGATTATTGGGAAGGTAGAGTCCCAGACGAATTATTTGAAGAGTATCTTCAAAAATATGGTTACGAATACACACCCTAGGAGGTATTAACAATGGCATTATCAGACACAGTTAAAGCATCTTTGAGAGACGCACAAGAAAATTTAAGAAATGCACTTGCGTTTTCAGCAAGACAAGAGAAACCATTTGTCAGTAAACAAATTGCAGACATGATGGCAAATATTGAAAACGTCATAGATGCTAGTGAAATGATTGATAAGATAGAAAATCGTAAAGATGGAGATAGTGGTATGTTTGGAACATTTTTTAACAAAGATAACATATAAATCTGTAATAAATGTAAAGAAATATTGAATGTCATAGATACTATGTTATAATATCCTAACATTCAAAGATACCAATGTTTAATTTAGATCAAGTTTATGGAACTTACCTGCATTCAGAAAAAAAATTTCGTATTAATGGTGTCCCAGAAAAAGTTATAGGATATGGGTACTCATGTGATGGTGCCAACATAACAGGACACTATGTTAACACAGAGAACCATAAGTTGTATTATGATCTAAAAGGTGTGTTTGTTCATAAAGAAACGTTAGAACTTGCAGATATAGAAAGATAGTGCTAGATTATAAATAGTAATGTAGGAGTTTAGAAACTATTATGACTACTAAAATTCCCGATCACGATTTAAACCACGAAGTTTACATCAACCCTAAAGATCATAAAGAACATGTAAATCATGGTATGCTTGAATATTCTGAATCAGATTTAGAACTGCACAATGAAGCATTTCATGATCATACAGAAGAGGAAGTAGAACCTAATGATGGTAAGATCAATGATTGGCACACCAGACATGAAGATAAGCATTTAGAAATCTATTGTGATAATCATCCAGACGCATTTGAATGTCGAGTATACGATGACTGATGAACCAATAACCTCTGAAGATGCTGTAGAATCCAAAAAACTTTTTAGCAGAAAAAGTTATTTGAAACAATTTGAAGCACCAACAGTAGAAAAGCAATTAAATGGTGGACAATCTCTTGCAAAGAATACTAAAGAAGAATCTTCTACCTTTGTTAAAAAAGAGACTGCTAATCTAAGAAAAACAAAACCCAAGGAAGTTGAGTGGGCACCTGTAGAATACACTGAAATGACCACTAGGATGAGAAAAAGAAAAACAGTTTAGAAACTGTCACAACCCCCTTTACAGGGGGTTTTTTCATGCTATAATTAAGAAGGGAAACAGAACCAATGGTTTCATCATAGATGAGTAATCTGGGCAAACCGCCCCATTCGGTTTTTGTTTCTCGCACCCAATTTATTAGGAGAAAATGAACATTTACCTTGACGGGTTTAAAGGTAATCCGTCTGCCTTCGGTTTAGGAGAAACCATACACACATATGAAGATAGACATAAAGGAGGAGATTATGGTAAATCAAAACAAGATTTAGCAGCAGTTGGTAGTGCAAGAATAAAAAGAGGATGGTGGACAGATTTTGATGGTAGAGATTATGAGATACATAGTTGGTTAAAAAAACAACGTGGTATTACACAAACTGGTAGAGAGACTTATAAAATTGAAGATGGTCATGGTTTAAGTATCGACGTTGTAAAGGATCTTATTGAAGAAGAGTTTTTTACAGATAACGTAGAAGAGAAAGAATATCGTAAACTTCGCAAACATCAGCAAGAGTTTGTATCTGAGATAACTTCAACATGGGATGAGTGGAAAGAGTATTTGTTATTTGCTAAGTGTCGTGCAGGTAAATCTACAATGGTTCTTTCCTCTATTGTAGAGAGTGGTGTTAAAGTATCCTTAGTTGTTTCATATAGAAACTCTCCTAAACAATCATGGAGAGATGATTCCCAAGAGTTTAAAAACTTTGATAATATTATATTCATTGATATTCGTGATGGAGAGGTAGATCAGTTTAAGAGTGAAATAGAATATTGGATGGGAACTGACAAACAAATAGTTCTATATTCAACTATTCAAGCTCCCAACAGATACAAGAACTTACCTTGTAATATTGATCTGATAGTATTTGATGAAGCACATCTTGGATATGAGGGAGATCAATGGATAAGTCTCAGAGATCACTTCGATACAAAGGTATTGTATGTCTCAGGAACTGCACATAAAATCTTAGAAGATTTTCCTAAATTTAGATTTGTATATTCTTATTTTGAGGAGCAGTTGTATAAACTGCAAGGTATAAAAGAGTATGCAAATTCTCCACAGATGAGATTGATTCTTGCAAAGTATGAGTCTAGTGAATATCAAGATTTGTATGGCGATGATCCTGATGCAATGGGTAACATTTTTAGGGTAAATAAAGATGAGGATGATTTTGCTGAACCAATATTAGTTGATGAATTTATGAGTAAAGTTTTTACTCAAGATGGAATAAAGTATAACAAAAGAATACTAAAGAATTGTAGACATGTAATGATAACTTTGCCTTCTATGGCATCATGTCATGCACTTGTAGATTATTTTAAATCAACAAGATTTAAACCCTTAGTTGTAACTTCAGATACTAGAGAAAATTCTGAGACAATCAGATCACATATTGATACTAATACATCTACAGTTATCTTAACCAAAACTGCAAATGTTCTTGGTCTAACTGCAGAGGGTATTGACACTGTCATGAATTGTGCAGAAGGATCATCAAGAGAACAATGGATACAGTTTGCTTTTCGTGGTGGATCAACAAAAAGAAATTCTTGGGATGTAATTGATTTTTGTCCAGAACGTTGTTTTACTACAATCAGAAACATGTATTTTACTGCATGTGATTTGAATCATGAGTTAACAGAATCTGAATATGAACTTCTTGATTTAGTTCCTATTTTTGAATACTTCTCTGATTTTGAAGAAGTAACACCAGAACGTTTAAATGAAATTCTATCTAACGATGTAGACAGTGCAATATCTTTAATATCAGGTATTGTATCTCAATTAGATTTTCTTAAGTTAGGAGACATTGAATTTGATAATTTTCAAAAGAGTGCAAAGTTATCTTCATGGAGTTCTTTTACAGTAAATGAAAACAATGCTAACGCAAACAGTAATAAGAAACTTACCAGTTCATCTAAATTTTCTACACATTTTGATAAGTCTGAGATAGCACAGAAAACAGAAACTGTTCAAGCATATATGGAGAGAATAGGATTAGTTATCTTCCATATGATAAAGAATAAATCCACACCTAAAAGTGTAGATAGTATTCTTAGTTCAGAATATTATGAACATGACACAGGAGATACTACTGGTATTATCAAAGCTTGTTTAGAACAAAAGATTATACCTAAATCGTGGATCAATAGAATTAATCAAGGGATCATAGATATTGAACATTCTATGTCTAAAGATGAATGTGGAACCTTACAGAAACTTGCAACAACAAGAAAGAATCAAAAGACACTTTCATTAGATATTCTTGATAGGATGATTCCTTCAAAAAAGTATTCAACTGAAAAGTTGTATATACATGGAGATCCCTCTGGACTTCATTCTTTATATGCAATAGAGAATAAATTTTGGGAACCTGATGATATAGTGGTGTGGGAAAACGATCCTACTCATCACTATGCAATAAAGCAGATTAATGCTAAAATTAATGTAACCGACAACCTTAGTAATTACAAAATGCAGTTTAGTGCTACAGTTGGTAATCCACCATATACAGATACATCTACAGTAACAGGTGCAACCACAGGTGGATGTGCAAAAACTTTAGATACACATTTCTATCTAAGTGCAATGAAAAGATCTAATTATGTATCAGAAGTAATCAGATCAAAACACTTTGCTAAATCCACATCAAAGTTTAGAAGAATTTTGTTTTCAACACCAGGTATTGTTTCTATTGAAGCATTATCTCCTGATACATTTCCATCTATATCAATGACAGAGACATGTATTTGTACATGGAAACGTGGATACACTGGACTAACAAAATTAACTTATCTTGATGGTACAGTAAAAAACATTCAACTTACTGATGTTACTTGTATTAGATTTACTAATCCAGATTTTGTTTCAGATATTCCTAACAATATGGGATATCGCTATCAACGTGGAGATTTGAACTTAAATCAATTGATTGAGGGAGAGTATCCTATGATAACTACAATGGGTGGTAAAAATGGAGAGATGCAAGTTACTAATGTTGATAAGTCTCAGTATACTTGTTGTGTTAATCAACATGGAGTTGTAATGAATAGTAAATATGGTGGACAAGGTTTTGGACAGATTCGCATCAAACCTTACGATCATGCTATTAGTGGATCTACAGTTATTATAAAAACATCTTCGGAAGAAGAAAGTCATAAACTTGCAGATTATTTAAGATCAGATAAGGTGCATCAAATGGTTCTAAAGAATAGGATAGTTAATACTAATTCAAAAGAATTATTCAGAACTATTCCTGATATTTTATGAAAAGAAACGACCACAATAAGAGTGTAGGATCTATAATTGAAAGATCAGATGATAGGATAAATGCTACTAGCGAAGTGTTTACACCTATGGATGTTTGTGCTAAAATAATAAATGATATACCAGATGATTTAAAAAAGAATCCTAATTCTACTTTCCTAGATAATTCAGCAGGTAGTGGTAATTTTTTAGTTACTCTTAAAAATATATTACTGCAATATCATGATGAACAACACATACTAAACAATATGTTATACGCAGTAGAACTCATGGAGGATAATCATCTTGAATTGTGTAAAAGATTGGGTGTAAAATCTGATCATCCGCATTATGTTTGTCATGATGCATTAACTTATGATTATAGTTTTGGAGAACCAGTTGGATTAGAGGCATTTTATGAGTGAAGAAAAGAAAAAAGGACCACAGCATCAACAACTTTTTCCACCTTCAATTGTTATTAAAGATAATATTCCCATACCAGAGGAATTTGTTAATAAAGTTGAAGAATGGTGTAAGAAGTATGGAAAATATGTTGATCATGGAAGACTCTGGACAACTTATGGTACAAAGAATGAAGCACATGTAGTTCCGTGGATTTACAAAGTGTTAGAACCTTTAGCTCCCCCAGAAGCATTTGATAATTCTTGGGTTCAAGTATATGAACCTGGTGGATTTCATCCCATACATAATCATGCAGGAACAAAAATAAGTGGTTCTGGTTGTTTATTTTTAACCGAGGGACAATCTACTTATTTTCAAGATCCACTACATCAATCTAACACAACAACATCTAAAGTTAATGTTGGAGATATATTAATCTGGGACCCAGAGATATATCATTTTAGTCCACCTGTTATGGACAGAAGAGTAATTTTAGCATTTAATTTAAAACAACATGATAACTAATTTTGCTGATATGATAGTAGAGTATGATGATGTCATACCTGCTGATAAATGTCAAGAGATCATTGAAAAATTTGAATATGATCATCGTAAAAGTGCAGGGATTACAGCATCTGATACTGAGGGACAATCTGATGGAACAAGTATCAAAAAATCAACTGATTTATGGATATCTCAATGGCCAGAGTGGGCAAAATATGATCAATATTTTTTTAAATCACTTTCTCCATATGTAAAAAAATATTTAACTCACATAAAAGAAAAATTAGGTGATGTTGTTCAATCACAAGGAGATATGGTTGATTCTGGATATCAAATACAAAGAACCAACACAGGAGAAAGTTATGATTGGCATGCTGATGATGATGTCTCTCCAATTTTAGATACTGTAGTGTTTCCATTAAGAGGATATAGAGATTCTGGAACTGTTTTACAAGCAAGAAGATTATTCACATATATGTGGTATCTAAATGATGATTTTGGTGGTGGACAAACTCAATTTAGAGTTGGTGGAAGTAATAATGACATATTCAGCGTAGCACCAAAAACTGGAAAGTTGATTTGTTTCCCTGCTTCATGGTATTTTTATCATAGAGGAGATACTGTCATCAGTGGTAGCAAATATGTTTGTACTGGATGGTTAAGTGATCATGTAACTACATTTTCAAATGATACTACTGGTATATCAGCAAAATTTAGAGAAGATGCTAGAAAAGCAGGTAGAAAAATGCTGTTGCAATTTAATGAAGATACAGGTAGAATAGAAGTGGATGATGACATGAAAAAAGAGAAACGAAATGCAGATACATTTAGAGGAATGTATCCAAAGTTATCTGAATTAGATACAATCGTTGACGAAAGTACACAGAACAAAGGTGTTTAAATTGAGTATTATGGAAACTATACATAGGTTAGAATCAGATTTAGATGAATTTGAATGTGATTTTTTAATTGATGTTCTTAGAGGAGGGGACATTGATAAATCTGCTAAAAAGTTTGATGTTAATAGTCGCACTGTTTTAAAAAAATTAGGTGCTCAAGCAGATAGACTAGAACAGATTAGAAATAATTTCAATGCCTTTGTGCCACCTGTTGAAGTGGATAAACTCAGACATGGAAAAGACTTAGATCTCTTGTAAAAAAATGACTGAACAAAACAATGAAAAGGATCCATTATTGGATGAACTGGAGGAGAGGATTGCCGAAGGTCCTGTTATCTTTACTCCTGATGAGGAGTTCCTAAAATTAGTTGAAGAACGCAGAAAGAAAAAGAATGAGCAAAAAGATTAAAAGCATATGCATTGTGGGTGGTGGTTCATCAGGTTGGATGTCTGCTGCCACATTTGCAACACAACTTCCAGACATTGATGTTACTATCATTGAGAGTCCAGACTTTCCTATATTGGGAGTTGGAGAGAGCACTCTTGGTGGTATAAAACATTGGTCATCATTGATAGGTCTTGAGGATAAAGATTTTTTAACAGAAACTGATGGTAGTTACAAGTTAAGTATTAAATTTACAGATTGGTTAGGAAAAAATACAGGAGGATTTCACTATCCTTTTGGGGAAGCACAGAGACCAATAGAACAAGTAGGACAAAATGATTGGTGGTTTTTAAAAGGAAATAGGGGTGGTCTTGATCAAAATTCATTCGCACGTTGCCATTATCCAATTGCTGCAGTTTCAGAAAATAATAAGATGTCTGATGATAGTAGTGGAAAGACACCTGGTTTCTCATTTGTTCAAGATGTTGCATTTCATTTTGACGCTACCGCATTAGGACAATATCTTAAGAAAAAGATATGTCTTCCAAAGGGTGTAAAGTTAATTAATTCAACAGTTGAAAAGATTAATACAAATGATGATGGTATAGAGTCTTTAATTTTAGAAAATAAAGAAGAGATAACTGCCGATTTATATGTTGATTGCACTGGTTTCAAAAGTTTATTATTGGAGGGTGCATTAGGAGTTAAATTTAATGGTATTGAGAACATAATTCCAAATAATAAAGCATGGGCAACACATATACCATACACAGATAAGAGTAAACAACTAGAACCATTTACAAATTGCACTGCTCTCAGTAATGGATGGACATGGAACATACCTTTATGGTCACGTATTGGTGCAGGGTATGTTTATAGCGACAAGTATATTAGTGATGATGAAGCTCTTGAGGAGTTCAAGGATTACATCCGCACACGTTATGATAATATCCCCATTGAGGATCTTGAATTTAAACCAATTACAATGAGAAATGGAATACATGAAAAGACATGGGAAAAGAATGTAGTTGCGATTGGTTTATCAAGTGGTTTTGTTGAACCATTAGAAAGCACAGGATTAATGACAACATATGAGTGGTTGCTATCATTAATCTATACACTACGCAAAGGTTTTGTTAATCAGTGGGATAGAGACGCATTTAATTATGCACTTAGAAACATTTTCTATGGACATGCAAACTTTGTTGGTATGCACTATGCACTTAGTTCAAGAGATGATACACCATACTGGCAAGATATAACAGAGAGAGTTAGAATTGACCCAACAATCAATAATTCATTGAATTATGAAACTGAAATGGGAGAGAATCTTGAATTACTTTACTATGCTACGTCTGCATACAAGTATCATCAATTTAGGGAGGGTACTGCAGGATTCCAGTGTGTTGCTGCAGGAATGAATTATTCTCCGATTGATGCACAGATGCATAGATCGTTAGGAATCTTGAAAAAATTTGATCCAGATATGCACTGTGATAGGTTACAGGAATTATACAGAGAAACCCAACAAAAATATATAAATTATGCAGAAACACTTCCTACATTATATGAATACTTATCTACGAGTATACATGAATCAAGTGAAGATATGACTTTCGTTGGGACAGAAGATGATGTGCCACAACACATATGGGATTCAATGCCTGATCGTGTTAAAATGAAAGTTAAAAAGAAAGAAAGGAAAAGCATAGAACCAACTTATAGGGATACGAACCAGAAATGGAAACAAAGACCCAAAGGTTTCGTCACTTATGAATGACGAAGAAATAGAACAATTTATGGAACTATTGAAAGAGTACATGATTAAATCTGAAATCGAAATTATTAAGTGGAAACAGAGACAAGAATACTATAAAGGTCTTGCTCAACATGGCGACTACTTAGAAAAGGAAGCTGCCAAGGTGGAAGTTACAGTTGATTATTATATGGATGAGTTCCTTGTCTAAATCACTTTATTATGCTATAATAACCATATTCGGAGATACTTAATTGACAACTGAACATAATTCGGGATGGAATCGTGATGTAAAAATACCAACTGGTAAACCAGACGGTGGATTTACCATTGATACTGGAGTTGAAGTAAATCAACTACATAATGAACCCGTATCTCCAAAAGAGATGGAAAGAGAGATCAAAGTTACCGACAGGGACATTGGTGTTCTCTTCCCATCTTTACTTTTTAAATCAAGAGTTGATGATGCAGATTTCCTTGAAGAAGTTAAGGAAAAAGTCTTAGCAGCAGCAAAAGATGAAAAAGCAGGAACAACTGCAGGAGATCCAAATGATCCTGTAGGTTGGTACAGTTTCGATGATCTTCACCAGAGAGAAGGTTTTGAAGATGTACATACTTTCTTACTTAAAGAATCTGCTGCTGTATTTGCATATTATGATTATAAGATAGAGCAAGTCTATTTGACTTCAATGTGGGCAAATGTTGGTTATAAACCATTATATTGCCACATGAATCATACACACCCAAATTCTATCTTTAGTGGAGTATGGCATGTAAGTACCCCAAATCTGGGAACAACCTTTGCCCAAACCACAACTTTTAGTGATCCAAGACCTGGAGCAAGAGTTATTGAACCAAGTGTAAACAAAGATCATGCTGCTCATAACTCAGGTACAGTTTCACCAGTTGTAAATAATGGTAGTTTGTTTATGTTTCCATCGTGGTTGCCACATGGAGTACAACAAGCTTATCAAGATTACAATGGCACTCCTCGAATTACCATTTCATTCAATGCAATGATGACAGGGGATATCACAACCCGCACCGCACCAATTAGGTTTAGTTAAATGACTCAAGAGAAAAAATGGCAAATCGTCCAACAAACAACAATGGGATGGTTTAAATCAACAGAACCAAATACACAAGGACTCACGAAAGAACAATGTAAGGTTAGATTAGATCAACTAATCAATGAAGGTATCAGCCCAAAAGACCTTAAAGCAGTTCCCGATTAATGCCTGACTTCATCTGGGAAGGTAATATTAACACATCAATATGTGATCAGTTGTTAAATTACTACGATACTTGCACTATCATACCAAAGATATCCTTTCAAGCATCTCCTACACAAGAAATGGTGGAAAACCATTTTAGAGGACATGGAAAAACCTCTACTGATCTTCATCTACATATGATATTATCCCATAATGAGGGATGTTTAAAATATTACTTTGATGAACTTTCAAGATGTATAACTCAATATATGGAGAAGTACACATGGTCAGGAGGAATGGAATCAGTTATTTCAGATGGATTTAACATACAAAGGTATCAACCTGGCGAAGGTTACACTTTATGGCACTATGAAAGAACTAATGGAGAACTATCCAAAAGATTTCTAGCATGGATGACATATCTAACTGATAACCCCGATGGAGGTACAGAGTGGTTACATCAAGAGAAATACGTTGCAGGTAAAAAAGGCAAAACTGTCATTTGGCCAGCAGAGTGGACACATACTCATCGAGGTAGAGTCGATGAAAAATTAGAAAAGACAATTATCACGGGTTGGATAGACTTAATCTAATGGACACAGAAACACAATACATCCCAGAAGTCGATGATTATGTAGTTTGGACTACGGATCTGGGAATGAAGCATGAAGGATGGGTTTATTGTAAACCAAAACTTGAAGATAATAAATCAAGAGAAAAAAATGGGTGGAGAGCAGTCGCAAATTACGTTACGATTGAACTTGGTGTCAAAGAGAAACCAAATTGTCAATATGATAAGAATAATCCACACAGGTACATACATGTTCTTTTATTGTGTTATGAACATTGTTGGCATCAGTTGAAGTTTATAAAGAGAAGAAATAAGAAAAGTCCCGATCATTATGCAGAATTTGATGACTTCCATGGAAACGCAACGTAAAACTATTTTCCCCATCTCTTACTATCAGGGACAGTTAGAGGATAATGAAAGGTTGAAGCAAGATCTGCTACCATTTATTGAATCAACTCAAAAAACATTAACACCACCAGAAGGATGGTTAACGACAAAAATCAAGACAAGTCATGAAAGAGACGACATTAATCGGTTTTTCTTGTCGCAAGGAGAATTACAGAGACAATACCATAACTTAATCAAAACTTTCTTTGATAACAAGTTTGAGGTGGAGGTAGACGAATGTTGGTATAATTGCTATGAGAATGAAGAATATCAAGAATCACACAATCATATTGGAGATCCGTTAGATCCAAATCATTTTGCATGTGTACATTTTCTATGCTATGATAAGAAAGTGCACAGTCCATTGACCTTTACTGATCCGATGGGCATCATTCGATCTCATTCATTAGAGTTCGATTCACATAATTATGATGAACTGTTCTCTCCTGACATTCGCGAAGGAGATTTAATCATGTTTCCTTCATATCTAATGCACGAGGTTAAAGCAAACAAACCAACACCTGGTAACCCACGTATCTCAATTGCATTCAACTTTGCAGTAACTTCTTATAATTCTAGCAGATAATGGATTTTGTTTACGGAAAGGATGTGCCAGTTCATATACGGGACGACTGGTTGACTCCACATGAACAGGAAAATGTGCTCATGTACTGCCGAAATGCGAACTACACCTTTGGCGAAAAGGATGAAGCAGAGGTAGCTCCAACTGGAATGAGTGCAGAAATCCGAAAAGGAGAGTTTATCTATCGCTTTTTCTATGAGAAGACTCAATCACTTGTACCAAATCGATGTCTGTTAAGAATGTATATCAATTTGTTCGCACCAAATGAAATACCATTCTATCATACAGACGCAGATGAGGGAGTGACCTTTCTCTATTATCCACATAAAGAAATGTGGACACCCAACTTTTTAGGACAAACAGAGTTCTATGTAAATGACAAGTCCTACTCAGTTGCACCCGAACCAAATCGCTTATGTTTCTTCGATGCATCAATTTTACACAGAGCCACCGCTTTCCGCACCAAACACAGATTTACAGTCGCACTTAAGTATGAGTAATCCAAAAGATTTTAAAAGTAGTTGGGAGTACATTAACTTCTATGACTCCGATGAAACACTTAATGCAAGTTATTATGCATCTTGCGTCGATCACCTAGTAGAAACCATGAAAGAAAAAGAACCACATATTTCACCTATTGAATTAGGAGAACAAAGAGAAATCAATCCATTAGAGTTTGATACCTACAACACAGACGGAACACTATGGGAACCTGGCGAATACCCAGATGATAAACCAAAGTTTACTTTTACATACGAAGATCATACCGCAAGTGAAAAACCCCCATATCCTTCGCATACTATCATATGCTACGGTAAGGAAACAATGCTCAACGTTATGGAACACTTTGAAGGTTATTCATATACTATACAGTAATTCTATAATTTCGATATCTTCTCTTCTCCCCCTATTCTCTACCATTCTCCCCCGTCGAGAGGCGGACGAAAAATTTTTTTAGGTCTTTTTACTAAGAATCTCCCCCACAGGTAAAAATGTACATATTGATACCAAACTACTAACGCCAGGATCGCCTGT
>CESD01099399.1_pt1 | contig 12752 bp, 10 predicted proteins | sample 531191 | NCBI WGS metagenome assembly CESD01 (sample SAMEA2622021, study PRJEB7988) | marine metagenome | biome: marine biome (ENVO:00000447); feature: deep chlorophyll maximum layer (ENVO:xxxxxxxx); material: "saline water (ENVO:00002010), including plankton (ENVO:xxxxxxxx)" | depth 188 m
TCTAGCCGCTGAGTTACTCCCGCGTAAGTGCTAATTCTAAGTTCAAATTGAGTGTTTTGCAACTCTACTTAGAATATCTCATACCCCTTACGGTAACAGTGTCTTTTGAAGGCGGCTTTCTCTCAAACCTGCGCTCTTTATCAAGATCAAATGGGGTCAAAACAGCTTCTAATCCAATCGATTTTCGCTTTTTGCTTCCAACAGGAATTATTTTTCTTGTATTTTGATCAGGTATATTTATGGGCCAATCCAATATTCCGCACCTCTTAGCCCAATCTTTGTATTCTTTTTCAAGCTTGTCTGCTATATCTTTTTCTTTATTGATAAGGTTATTCGTTTCACTTCTATCATCATTTATATTGTAAAGTTCCCAAGGGCCCGGGTACTCAGAAACTAACTTCCATTCTCCAATTCTAACTGCTCTATTACCTTCATGCTCCCAGCATAACGGTTTATCCTTAATGAACTCATTACCATCAAATAGCCTTGCAAAACTTTCCCCTTCTATAGGAGTTATATCGTTTCCATTGAATGTTTTAGGGTATTTTGAACCACAGATATCAATTATTGTAGGTGAAATATCAGCAAATTGAACCGGAGTGTTAATCACATTGTGTTTTAATATTTTTTCAGGCCAATGAATAATAAATGGAGTAGAAATTCCACCTTCATGAACCCATCTTTTAAATAATCTAAAAGGAGTATTTGATAAATTAGCCCATGGCAAATCATAGCTCATAAAAGTATCAGCAGGACCGGGTCTCAAGTTTGGAATATTGCCAAAATTTACCTTTTTTCCATCAGGACCTGGATTATTAAATTGACTTGGTTGTGGCTGATTTGAATCTTCTGCCAAAAATTCTGCACAACCTCCATTATCTGCTGCAAACATAATAATTGTGTTATCCAATTCTCCGATACTCTTTAACTTCTCAACAATTTTTCCTATGCCTCTATCCATTTGTTCTATTTGTGCAGCATATGTTGCCATTCTTAGATCCTCCCAATCTTTGTCCTTAACATCACTCCAATTAGGATTTGCTGGGTCTTCTTGAGTTAATTTCCATTTAGAATCAAGTACATTTCCTCTCATTTCTTCATATCTATTCATTCTAGTTTCGGACCACCCTTTTCTATATTTACCCTCATATTTTGAAATATCTTCTTCCCAAGCATGGAGTGGCCAATGAGGGGCAGTGAAAGCAACATACATAAAAAAAGGATCAGTATTATTTTTTTCATTGATCATTTTGACCGCATGTTTTGATATTTCATCTGTGTAGTGAAAATCAGTAGATTCAACTTGGATAAATTTATCTTCTAGCATTAATGTAGGGGGATTATAAAAATTACCCGCACCAGTAAGTGTTCCAAAAAATTTATCAAAACCTCTTTGTTTAGGTGTTGGAAAGCCTTTTTCACCTGGCCTCCATTTTTCTACATTTTGTATATCTTCATGTCCCCCTACATGCCACTTACCTGACATAAATGTTTGATAGCCTGAAGACTTTAAACATTCAGCAATTGTTACACAATTATCACTTAAATAGCCTTGATAATTATGAGTGCCAAGGTTGTCTACCATATGACCTACTCCTGCTTGATGAGGAGTTAGGCCAGAAAGCAGAGAAGCTCTTGAGGGACAACATCTAGCAGAATTATACATTTGAGTCATTAGAATGCCGTTGTTCCCCAATGCATCTAAATTTGGTGTATTAATTTCTGAACCAAAACAACCAATATCTGAATATCCTAAGTCATCAGCAAGTATGAAAATAACATTTGGCTTTTTAGTTTTCAAATCGTTCATAAAACTATAATAGTGTAATTATAGTTTTATCATCAATATTATTTAATCAGCCCCATCAGCTACATATGCCCTTTCACCGTGATCGCTGATATCTAAGCCCTTGCCTTCCTCTTCTTCTGATGACCTTAATCCAAGGCCAGGAATAACATCAAGCAACTTCAATATAATAAATGTAGCAACTATAGAGTAGCCAAATGTAGAAACTATAAGAATAAGGTTATTAACAATTAAGTCAGAGGATCCATTAAATAGTCCTCCTTCAGATGCAAATAATCCCGATCCTATTAGTCCTATAATTCCGCCTAGACCGTGAACTGCAAAAACATCAAGAGCATCATCTAAAGAAACTAAATGCTTAAAATAGACTGCATAATAAGTTACAGCACCACTAACAATACCTATAATTATTGCCGGGCCGACTCCCACAAAACCTGCTGCGGGAGTAATAGTGGCTAATCCTGCTATGGCACCTGTAGCGGCACCTACCCCACTGACTTTATTTGAGTGAATCATGCCTAGAAGCACCCACATCATCATTCCGGTAGCGGCACAAGTATTAGTAACCAAAAATGCGCTTACTGCAATTCCATCAGCAGCTAATCCAGATCCAGCATTAAAACCGAACCATCCGAACCAAAGAATTCCTGCCCCAAGTATAACTGTAGGAACGTGATGAGGTTCTACTCCTCTATCTATATTTCTTCTTCTTCCTACCAATGCTGCGGCTGCTATCGCTGCAACTCCTGCATTAATATGAACTACAGCACCACCCGCAAAATCTAAAGCACCAAGTTTAGCCAACCAACCTTCAGGGTCCCACACCCAATGAGCAATAGGAGCATAAACAAAAGTAATCCATAGAACTAAAAATACTAAGTAAGTCTTAAATTTAAATCTTTCGCAGAAAGCACCAGTAATTAGGGCTGGTGTGATTATTGCAAACATCATCTGGAATATTGCAAATACTTGATCTTCAGGAGTATCTACTCCAGAGAGCGCTAAATTATTCAAAGATCCAATAAAAGCGTTACCACCTGTACCGAAAGCTAAACTGTACCCCCAAAGTACCCAGATTAGGCTAACTAACCCTAAACATATGAAAGAATACATTATTGTAGAAACTGCATTCTTTCCTCTGACTAATCCTCCATAAAATAATGCCAAGCCTGGCGTCATAAGTAAAACGAACGCTGAAGAAACCAACATCCATGCTATAGAACCTGAATCCATATTAGACCCCCTTAAACAAAATAGAATTACTAATTTAGTAGCAATTAATTAAAAATTTAAACCTCTACGTCTAGTTTTATATATATATGTTTCCAAAATGTTAACGAATTTAAATCCTAGTAAATAATTTCGTATTTATTTAATTGCATCCCAATCAATTTCTAAGCCTAAGCCTGGAGAATTTGGCAATAAAATATCCCCATCATCAATGTCAAAAAACTTCATAATCTTTGCACCTGCTGCTCTTAGGCCTGGATAAGTTTCCACATTCAAACCTTGAGGTAAAGATGCAACAGCATGAGCACCAATATTCCCTCCCCCATGAGGTGCAAGTTTCAAGTTATTAGCAGTTGAAATAGCAGCAATTTTTTTCCATTCTGAATATCCTCCACAAATTCCAGGATCTGCTTGGACTATGTCGACTGCCCTATTATTTATTAGGTCCTTAAACCCCCATCTTAAATATTCGTTTTCACCTGTAGCTATTGGAATATCTAGAGCGGCCCTGACTTCTCTACCACCTTCATAATCTGTAGCAGGAAGAGGCTCTTCGTACCAAAATATGTCGAACTCTTCGACCATCCTTCCAAATAATATTGCTTCAGCAGACGTATATGCATGATTTGCATCAACCATCAAAGTTATATCTGGGCCTATTGCATCTCTAACATCTTTAACCCTTTTAATATCTTCTTTTATAGATATTCTCCCCACTTTCATCTTAACTGCTTTGTAACCCATATCTATGTAATCAAGCATTTCTTTTTGAAGGTCTTCATTCGATTTTCCCTCAGCATAGTAACCTCCTCCTACGTAGGCTGGCACTCTATCCCTATCACCTCCAAGAAGTTTATAAACAGGTTGGTTTAAAATTTTCCCATTAAGATCCCACAACGCTATATCTATAGCTGATAGTGCTCTTATCTCCCACCCTGAAGAAGCTGGGTGGCACCATCCTGAATATAATTTATTCCATATTCTTTCCATATATATTGGGTCTTCTCCTATAATCATTTCTTTTAAAGGTCCCTCAATGAGTTCTTTTGAGTTTCCTAAAGGAGAAATCCCAATTAGTCCTTCATCAGTAAATATTTGCGTTAAAGAAAAACTTAAAGAAGATTCAGAAAATGTTGCATCGTGCCATGCAACTGGCCTACTGCCTAAATCAATCTTAGTAAATTTTACATCTGTAATCTTCATTGGTACTCCTTACCTTTCCTGTAATATTACAAGATTATAATCTTTCGGGTAAATGTTCCCTTTGTGGCGCAATTCTTATTGTTTTGTAACAATAATTTACAATTATGATTAAAAGGTCGTTAAACATTAAAGATAAAAAAACTATAATTAATTTTTCTATATTATTCATAATTATTGGGCTTTTGATTTATTTTGCAGACCTAGAAAAACTGCAAGAAACAATGTTCAAGCCTGAAATTGTTGTTGATCAGTTTCCTAAAATAATTACTCAAGCAGCAAAAAATACTCTTATCTTCACTATTGCAGGATTCGCTGGAGGCTCGGTCCTTGGCTTGGTATTAGCCCTTATGAAATTATCTAAATTTACTTTCTCAAGAATAATATCCTCGATTTATATAGATTGCATAAGAGGTCTTCCTGCCATATTAATTTTAATTTTTATTGCATATGGTCTGCCTATTGCATTTGGGGTAAGAATACCAGGGGCTTATTCAAAAGGAATTTTAGCATTATCAGTTGTATCTTCAGCATATATTGCAGAAGTTATCAGGTCAGGAATAGAAGCAATACCAAAAGGCCAAGGAGAGGCTGCAGAAGCATTAGGTATGGGAAAAATGACAATTTATTCAAATGTGATATTGCCTCAAGCCTTCAGAATAATGATCCCTCCATTTACAAATGAATTAGTTCTATTACTTAAAGATACCGCCTTAATTTCAGTTATAGGGGTAACAAGTGCTACAAAAGAACTCACAAGATTTGGAAGAGACGGCGTTATGAGTGATGCCAATGCTACACCTCTAGTTGTCACAGGATTTATATATTTGATCCTCACGATACCACTCACGAGACTTGCTAGTTATCTTGAAAAAAAATTATCCCACAAAGATTAATTACAAAAATATTATTATTCAAAGCAAACTTCATACCTTTGTAACAATTTTTCAAAAAAACTTGTTATGATTTAAGTCTAAAATTAAATACTCAGTGAAGGATAACCTGATGAAAAACCTTAAACTTAAATTTATTGGTCCTGTTCTTCTTTTATCTCTATTCATAGGTTTAGTTGCTTGTGAATCTGAGACCATGGCAGAGATGGAGCCACCAAAAGATGCTCCTGCAAAAGGTGCCATGAAAGATGGGCCACCACCGAAAAAAGGACCACCACCTGAAAAAGGACCGCCGCCGAAAAAAGGTGACGTTCCAGCGCCTGGAAGATCTCCAGCGCTTAACCAAGCTCTTGGAAATCTAACATCTGAAGGAGAACTAACAGTATGTACTGATGCCCCATATGAACCTTTTGAATATGAAGATGAAGATGGGAATTGGGCAGGGTTTGATATGGATATAATGCGAGATATATCTGGAAGAATGGGGCTTGAATTGGCAGTTAAAGTTGTTCCATTTGATGGAATATGGCTTCTTCCTGCTTCAGGAGAATGTGACATTGTAGCATCTGCAATGACAATAACTGAAGAAAGAGCAAAGTCTGCACTATTCACAAATCCATACTTTGATGCTGATCAATCTTTATTGGTAAGAACTTCAGATGCGGGCAAGTTTGGAAGTCTTAGTTCTCTATCTGACAGCAGTATTGCTGTTCAAACTGGAACTACTGGAGAGATGTATGCTCAAGAAAATGCTCCTAGCGGCTCAACATTAGTATCATTTGATGAGCCTGCTGCGATGTTCTTAGCTCTGCAATCTGGAGAAGTAGATGCAATTTTGCAAGACTTACCAGTTAATGGAGACAGGCAAAGAAATAATCCTTCATTTACAATGACGGAAGTTTTTCCTACTGGGGAACAATATGGATTTGCAGTAAGTCCAAAAAATCGACCTCTTGCAGATGTTGTTAACGACATGATGGAAGAAATGATGATGGATGGTGTTTACGAGATGATCTTTAATGCTTATTTTGGACCTGTCGGAGAAGTTGAACCTATCAAAGTTGGGATGATACTTGTTGGGCCAAGAAATGATAAAGGATGGTCTCAAGCTCACTTTGAAGGCGGAGAATATGTTGTTGAAAAGATGGGTGGAGATATTGAAAAAGATTACATTGTTGTCGACTTTGTAAATCCGGCTGATTCGCCAGACTTAACTGTTCCTGATGTAGTTTCGGACATGATAGATCAGGGAGCAAAAATTATTTTTGCTACCTCTGACGACATGGGTGATGGAATTATGGAAGCTGCGGCAATGTTCCCAGACACACCTATGATTTTTGCCTCAGGTGATACTGCTTGGGAAGAGGGTAAAAGATATAAGCCTGAATTATCAAATTTGGCTAACATAATGGGTAAAATGGAATACGGGCAATTGGTTGCAGGTTGTGCTGCAGCAATAAAGTCTAAAGATGGAAAAATTGGCTTCTTAGGTCCATTAATTAATGCAGAAACTAGGAGACTTGCAAATGCAACTTATGTTGGTGCACTTGCTTGTGCAGGAGATAAAGCGATTGACTTTAAAGTTACTTGGATAGGTTTCTGGTTCCATATTCCTGGATTCACTCTTGACCCAACTCAAGTAACTAATGACTTCTTTGATGAAGGTAGAGATGTAGTTATTTCACACATTGATACCACTGAAGCATTAGTTGTTGCTGGTCAGAGAGCTGCAAGTGGTGAGACAGTATGGGCAGTTCCATATGATTACGAGGGTGCTTGCGAACAAGCTCCAGATATATGTTTAGGTGTAAACTACTATAACTGGGGTCCAGCTTACTTGCAGGCTTCTATGCATGCATCTTTTGGAACTTTTGAAAATAATTTCTACTGGCCTGGCCCAAATTGGAGTGATTGGAATGATCACGATTCATCTATGATCGGATGGATTCCTGGTGCTGGATTAACTGCTGCTGAAAATGATGAACTCAACGAATATATTGATGAGCTCACACAATCAAAAGCAATTTTTGAAGGTCCATTAAATTATCAAGATGGAACACCATTCCTTGCAGATGGAGAAGTAGCTACAGATCTGCAAATCTGGTATGCTCCTCAACTTCTTGAGGGAATGATTGGTGATTCATCAGCTGAATAATCGATGAATTAATTGTAAAAATAGGTGGCTATTTTTAGCCACCTATTTTTATTTGGATAAACTTTATAAAGTAAATTTTCTGTGAAAATTAAGATAAAAAATATTAGTAAAAAATTTGATTCTGTAATTGCAAATGATCAAATTAATATTGAAATTACTTCTGAAAAAATTCATGCCTTGCTTGGAGAAAATGGAGCGGGCAAATCAACACTAGTAAAGATTATTTCTGGGCATTACAGCCCTGACTCTGGAGAGATTTTTATAAATGATAATAAGTTAGATACCGGATCGACATCATCAAGTATAAAAAATGGTATCGGTATACTTAGCCAAGACCCCCTAGATTTTCAAAATTTATCAATAAAAGAAAGTTTTATAGTTGGGTCGAAAAAATTTGGAGAAAATTTTAGGGATAAAAATATTCAAAATGAATTATTTAAAGCATTTAAAAAATACGAAATTGAATTAAGTTTAGATCAAAAAATAAGATCATTATCTATTGGTGAAAGGCAACAAATAGAATTAATAAGGTTACTCTTTGAAGATTCTAAAATAATAATACTAGACGAACCAACTAATGGATTTTCACTAAAACAAAGAGATTTGGTTTTTAAAATGTTGAAAACTTTGAGTTCTGAGGGTTATATAATTATTTTGGTCTCACACAAGCTCGATGAAGTATTCGAATTATGTCAAGAGGCAACAATCTTAAAAGGCGGCAAAAAAATCAAGACCATCCCTATTCCGCATGATAAGAATAAAATTATTGATTTAATGTTCCAGGGAGAACAAAGAAAGGTTACTCAAAAAAAAGTAACCAAAAAAAATACTTCTGGGAAGATAAATCTTAATCTAAAAAAATGGGGACGAGGATACGCTGATAATAGCGGATTCTCAATTAAACCGTTCAATGAAGGATCAATAATTGGAGTTGTAGGACTTCAAGGTTCAGGCGCAGATATTTTTATTAGAGATATTTTCGATAAGAAAATAGATGTGCAGAGATTTATTAAATTAACATCACCAATTAGGGGTAGCATGGAAAAAGAAAATCTAGCCCCTATACCAAAAGATGATAATTATTACACACCGTCAGATAGGTTGGAGCGCGGCTTATTTGGAGAACTGACTATCAATGAGCATGTTGCGCTTGCTTCCAAAGGAAACAAACTCATTGGCTGGAAATCTATCAATGAAAGTTCAAAAAGTTTGATTAAAGAATTTGAAATCAAAGGTATGCCAAATTTATTTGCAAACCAATTATCAGGAGGAAATCAACAAAAATTACAACTTGCATTAATTCCAAAAACTCCAGGACTTTTGCTATTAGAACAACCTACAAGAGGTTTAGATGTAAAGAGCACAGGTTCAGTTTGGGAGAAAATTATAGAAAGATCTAAATCCGATATTTCAGTCATTTTTTCTACTACAGATATTGACGAAGTATGGGAATATTCAGATTACATTATATGTTTTTCAGGAGAAAATATAACAAAAATTTCATCAAAAGGATCTATGAAAAAAGATGACATTAAATTTTTTATTTCTGGATTGGAATCAAGAAAATGATTAACTTTAATATTAAAAATTTAATTACTTTTATGACACAAATTGTTTTGGCAGCCATAGGTGCATCTTTAATAATTATTTTACTTGGTGCATCTCCGGTAGAGGTTATGACATCAATTTTCGATGGAGCATTTGGAAGACCCCAAAAAATAGTAAAAACTATGTTAATTTTTCTTCCCATATCACTTGCTGCATTGGCTCTAATTATTACCTTTTCGGGCGGGCTATGGAATATAGGAATTGAAGGTCAAATTGTGTTAGGAGCAATAGGAGCATCATGGGTCTCTAAATCTTTTCTAGGAGAATCTAATATTTCACCTTATTTACAATTAATAGTAGGAATATCAATGGGTTCAGCATGGGGCTTGTTATGCGGACTATTAAAGGTAAAATTTAACGTTCATGAGATATTTGGCGGATTAGGATTATATTTTGTTGGTAGTGGAACAATAATATATCTAATATTAGGGCCTTGGAGTAAACAAGGCATAGCTTCAACTAGCGGAACTGATATATTTCCAAAAGAGTCTTGGTTTCCTACTATTTCATCACTTAATATTCCTGCCCTTCCAATTTTTATTATTTGCCTAATAATCATTGCTATAATTCTTTTTCTTTCTTTTTCAAAACTTGGTTTAAAACTTAAAGCTACAGGAGTAAATCCAAACTCAACAAATAAGTTTCAGTTCAATAGTAATAGTTATATTTATTTAGCCTTCTTAATTGGAGGAGGGATTGCTGGATTAGCTGGAGTTTTTCAAGCTGGAGTTTTTTATCATAAATTAGTTCCATCCATTTCAGGAGGATATGGCTTTCTAGCAATATTAGTTGTTTTAGCCTCCGGGAAAAAAGTCGTCCCTACTTTACTACTAACATTATTTTTCTCTGCCATGATTGCCGGTGGCTCCCAATTGCAACTGAGATTAAATCTACATTCCAGTTTAATCTCGATTATTTTATCCTCAATGGTATTTTTTTGGCTTGTAGTTAACTCTATTCCTGTTAAAAAAAATATTTATAAAATAATAAATAGAGGTGATAATGTTTCCTTTTGAATCTTCAGTAGTTACAGTCATTTCTCTCAGTGCACCTATTATTTTAGTTGTTATTGGTGAAACTATTACTGAAAAATCTGGAGTTATCAATTTATCTATCGAGGGTACACTTTTAATCACAGCTCTTACTGCATTTGCAGTATCTGTAACAACTGGGAGTCCCTTTTTAGGTTTCATTTGTGCTGGATTGGTTGGAAGTATAGCCGCGCTAGTAATTATTATATGCGATACTAAACTAGGAATGGATCAAATAGCAATAGGATTTATTCTGACCATTTTTTTGGGCAAGTTAAGTAGTTTTCTAGGGAAGGAATATGTAAGAATCCCTGGTCCATATTTTCAAGAATTATCTATTCCTGTTCTTAAAGACATTCCATATATAGGGCCAAGTTTCTTTGATCAAAACATTATCGTAATATTCTCATTTCTAATGATTCCGGCAACATGGTATTTTATTGAAAAAACTAGACTAGGCCTAATAGTTAAATCAGTTGGCGAAAATCCAGTATCTGCACAAAATAGAGGTATAAATCCAGAAAAGGTTCGAATTATTGCAACCTTAATTGGAGGTATCATTATTGGTTTTGGAGGGGCAGCATTTTCATTGCATGCCAAATTTGGTTGGTCAGAAAATCATACAGGAAATTACGGCTGGATATGTTTAGCCATTGTTATATTTGGAGGCTGGAATCCAATAAGGGCAGCTATAGGAGCTTACAGTTTTGGGATTTTTCAAATTATTGCTTTAAAAATGCAATCCTTCGCATTGGGGCTAACTCAAGTGCTGCCATTAATTCCATTTCCTTTGATGATATTGACGTTAATTTTTATACAAAGATTTAATAGGTCAGACAGAACTACAAACCTACCAAAAATTATAAATGCTTTTTTTGGAGGACAATCTCCAGAAAATATAGGTAAGCCCTTAGAAAAAAATTAACTATTTATATTTTAGTACAAAAGAAATACATTTAGGCATGTTTTTTAAATCTTTGGCTCCAATATAGGTAGCAGCTGATCTTATACCGCCTAATATTTGTTGGACCGTTTTATCTATAGGTCCTCTATATTCAAGGGATATAGTTTCTCCTTCACTGGCCCTATATTCTTTAATATCACCGTAATATCTTTCCATTGCAGTATCAGAACTCATGCCATAAAACTCTTTATATTTTATTCCATCCTTTTCAATTACTTTACCACCAGATTCTTCATGACCTGCCAACATACCTCCAAGCATAACAAAGTCTGCGCCAGCTCCAAAAGCCTTAGATACATCGCCTGGCGTAGAGCATCCTCCGTCAGAAATAACGTGTCCTCTTAGTCCATGAGCAGCATCAGCACATTCTATAATTGCAGATAGTTGAGGGTATCCAACGCCTGTTACTGTTCTAGTTGTGCAAACAGATCCGGGTCCAATCCCAATCTTAACTATGTCTGCTCCTGCCAAAATTAAGGCTTCTGTCATTTCTCCTGTAACAACATTTCCAGCAATTAATGGATTATTAAACTTTCCTCTTATTTTTTTGACGAGGTCTAAGAAAACTTCTGTATATCCATTGGCAACATCTAAGCATATGAACTTAGGCGCACTAAGATTCTCAGATTTTAAATATTTAAAGAAGTCATCAGCATTCTCTGCTTCTTCAACACCAAATGTTACAGCACAATATTCTCCATCTATTTGCTTAGACTTAATTGCACCTGCCCATTCTTCCATAGAGTAAAACTTGTGAATAGCAGTAAGCATTTTGTTATTTTTGAAGGCTTCAGCAATCTCAAAAGTGCCTGTGGTATCCATATTCGCTGCTATTATAGGTATGCCTTTCCAAGTTGCACTTGAATGCCTAAATTTAAATTCTCTTTCTAAATCAACTAATCTTCTCGAAGATAAAGTACTTCTTTTAGGCCTTATCAATACGTCATCAAAATCTAATTTAAAATCATGCTCTACTCTCATATTTAATCCCTCTCCTCATCAGAAATATAAGATAGTTGCCTTAAAGTGCCATTTTCATCATCCATCCCATAACCATAAACCCAGGTATCTTCGACATCAAACCCCTTCCATCCAATATCTACTAATTTATGTTTTTTAATTTTTTTATCTAACATAACTACAATTTGGAGGTCAGACGGAGAATACTCCTGGTGCAAATAATCTATTAAATCACTTAAGGTTTCCCCTGTATCATATATATCTTCAATTATTAGAATTGGACTATTATCCTTAGGTTTTGAACCTGAAAAATTCCAATTCTCGTCTTCATCAAATACATATGAAATAAATATTTGGTCGGCTCCAGGATTTGTAATTTCTCTAAGTAGGTCAACTGCGAAAGGAACTCCCCCGTTCATTGGAACTACAATACACAATTCATCAACTAATTTATCTCTGTAATAAATAGATATTTCTTTAGCTAATTCAGAAACTTTTGATTTGATTTCTTCAGATGAAATTTTCATATGTGTTTGTATTTTTAACAATCGATATAATATACATAACTATAACAAAAACCAACTATGTTATTTAAATCTATAGAAACTGAAATATCATTTAACCTTCTGATATGGGGATTGTGCTCTATAATTGGAGGAGTAACTTTTATACTTTTTGACAATCCCTTTATGAATGCAGTTGGTTTTCAGTTTATAATTTGGGGATTTATTGATTCATTAATTGCAATTGGCCCCAGAATTTACAGATGGATCAAAAATAATGAGCACACTGAAAATTTAAGTAAACTAAAAAAAATTTTAATAGTTAACTCGTTTCTAGATATAGGTTATGTAATTATTGGATTTATAATTTTTATTGGATTTTTTGAAATCAATCAATACAA
>CESD01091751.1_pt1 | contig 12751 bp, 11 predicted proteins | sample 531191 | NCBI WGS metagenome assembly CESD01 (sample SAMEA2622021, study PRJEB7988) | marine metagenome | biome: marine biome (ENVO:00000447); feature: deep chlorophyll maximum layer (ENVO:xxxxxxxx); material: "saline water (ENVO:00002010), including plankton (ENVO:xxxxxxxx)" | depth 188 m
AGTAGTGGTGATCTATCCTTAAGGCGATGAACTGAAACGCTCAATCTCTCAAGAGGAAGACTGCGGAGCCAAGCAACAAAAGTATTGACTGCTGCATCCAAATATCCATTTTCTTCCCAATCTGAGTCAAAAGAAGGAGAGAGTGCAGGAATTTCTACAAACTCACATAAGCTAGGCAACGCCGACTCATCCCACCATTTATCGACAAATTTAGATAACTGGTTGAAATTTAATGAATTAGACATTTCGCCTACGAATTAGTGCTATTCCTGTCACAGAAATCACAGCTACCAGAAAATTTAAACTTGGAATACCTTCATCTTCAGTGGTTATTTCATCAAGAATTTGTGATGCAGAACACCCCTCTTCATCAATAAATTCTCCAATAGGTGTACCTGGACATCGATCATTCTCGTCATCTATGCCATCATTATCATCATCCATGTCATTCTCATCAAGAATTCCATCATTGTCATCGTCCGTGTCAAATTCATCTACTACGCCATCATTATCTGCGTCTGGATCTCCTTGTTCTTTCAAAATGTCATTCCTTTGCTCATCTGTCAACGGAGTTGCAATAACATATGTCAAAATATCTGTTTGATTTTCTTCATCCCATTCCCAAGTGGGTACGTACGCCTCATAATGATTAGGGCCATCTAACTCATACTCAACTACAAAACCCATCCATCCACTATTTTTACAATATGCATCGTTCAAATATTTGTCAAAACCCCAAACTTCTAGACAATCTTCTCCACCAGCCTCATTAGGTTCCACATAATATTCTGAAACCCAAGTCCAACCAGCTTCTTTACAACTACTTGCATCTACTTCTTCATCGTTGTGATGATAAATGCGCTCTTTTGCAGCGTCATTATAACAATATTTCCCATATATTTCGTCATCCATCGGCCATAATGTGTGGTTAAATGACTCACCAGTAACCCATTCCCAGCCACCAGAAGGTTCTGTGTAATCAGGACTACTCAAATTGTGGAAACCACCTAGCCAATAGGTGTTTCCATCTAATAAGGAATAAACTAATTCAGCTTCTTCAGAACTTGTTATTGTTGCAAGATGTCCTGCTTGATTTTCATAAGTAAGGGTCTGAGCATAATCAAAAGCATCCTGCCAGTTAGTACTACCTTCTGTTTTGCCATAACCTGGGCTAAATTTTATTGTAGCTGGTTTAACGCTGCCATTATTAACCTGAAATTCAACCCATTCTTGATACGATTTTTCCAAAGATTCATAGCCCATATAACTAACTGAATTTTTCGTATCGACCTCGGTTATTATCTGACCATGACCTACTGAGAAAAAGAAATTTGTTTTCTTACCTGTGAAATCTTCATCAGGCCAATCGAAATAAAACGTGTATTCTTTTGGAGTGTGAGTCAAATTAGGGAAAGTAGCGTGCATCCATTGCCCTATCCATAATCGCTCTTGATTATTGCCTGAAAGAGAGCCTAGTAAACTAGAAGATGGACCTACACTTTCAAAGCTCCAATCTGTGAAAACTGCCTGAACATTATCAATGGTCAACGTTGGGCCATCATAATCAACTAATTGTTCATCATCATGATGATAATAATCCCTTTCAGATTCATGCTCAAGATAAGACAAACAATCAAGCGCAGTTAAATTTCCGTCAGAATATGATTTTATGGTTTCATTTACATTAGAAACTCGATCATCTAAGTAAGTTGAAGGTGAATTGGTAACAAGTGAATCAATATCAAATTCGTCCCGTATCCATTTTATCATTTCAATGGTTATCAAATCTTCTAAAGAAATTTCTTTATTAATCATATCAAAATAAAGCGAATCTGTAGAGTTAGTAATATTTGCAATTTCTTGAATCGCATCGGAAGGGGCTCTGACTCCTGTCGCAGTATCATTCAGTATCTCACGTATAGATTTCTTATAATTTTGATCCATTGTGTATAACGAAAAACCTTTCACTGCTAATTTACGAAACTCCTGAGATTCTTCTTGTGAATATTCTCTTCTCATGTAAATGCTTCCTGTTAGTTCTGGATATTCAAACTCTTCATCACCAGGGAAGGCAACTGAATGTTGGCCTGGGAAACCTGGTTCTCCCTCTGTGTAATTGTACAACTCTTTTGTTTTAAGGTAATCTATATGAAAATTATATTGCAGATATGGCTGATTTTCATAATATTCTTCGTCTTCTTCAGCTTTGTATGTTGGAGAATAAAATAATCCACTAAAAAGTAGTGATACAATCAAGCCCAGTGCTAGCACCTTTCTGAACATAATAATATGTTATGAAGGGTGTATTTATGTTTATCTAGATTGAAACGCAACTATAAAGAACCACGTGTTTGAATAAAGTTGATGACTCTGTGGTATCGTTCACATTTGGTTCCATTCATACTGGCTGTAATTGCTTTTATGATTATAACTACAGGTGGATGGATTCGTATAAATGATGCTGGAGAAAGCTGCCCTGACTGGCCAACATGCTTTGGAACATGGGGATTTGATGTTAGTCCAGAAGAGCAGGAAAAATGGTGGGAAAAAAACCCTGATGAGATAGATTCTAGAGGAGAAAATCATAGATACACAACATATCAAATTTTCACCGAATGGGCACATAGGGGTCTTGTAGGAATTATTGGAATACTTGTACTGTACAGTCACTATACTGCTTGGTCTCTAAAAAATGAAATTGGAAGCAGAACTTATAGAACACACACAATTGCTACTGTATTTTTAGTTCTTCAAGCAATTTTAGGATATGTTACTGTTGACTTGGACAATGCTCCTTGGACGGTATCATTGCACCTTTTCATGGCCTTAATGTTTACTTTAGCATTAATTACAGTGGGGTTATTCTGGTGGGAAGATCAAAGTGGGTTACCTGAATACCTAAAAGACAATAATCAAAACAATGAAATAAAGAATCTAATTTGGTACTCATTAGGGATTTTACTAGTTCAATTACTACTTGGTGCGTATCTATCTACTAGTTACCACCGAGGGGCATGTAGTGTCGGTTTCTACGAAGGATGGCCACTTTGTAATGGAAAGATTTTACCTTCTTTTGAACAGATTGGTGTTTTGATACAGACAGGTCACCGCTTCGCTGCAGCCATAATTCTTGGATTCTTAATCTGGGTAAGGACAAGAATCAAACTAAACGAAAAAGAGAATATAGTTTCTAAAAGCTTCGATTTAGGATTGGGCATATACTGCTTTAATTTGCTACTTGGAGGATTCTACATTATTTCTGCTGATTCAGGAAATTTTTCAGGAGCATTGTCATTAGTGCACCTATTAGTAGGAGTAGCGACTTTCATAACTCTGGCATTTACATATCTGACCTATATTGTGCCAAAGGTGGAGTCATGAACGAACAAAAGCCATCTCTAGCCAAAATTTATTGGATTCTGATGAAGCCTAGAGTTGTATTCCTGTTGCAGGCTACTGCAATCTGTGGCGTCCTCACATATGACTTTAGAGAAGGTTACGATAATGGTAGAACCTACATAGACAGTCTAACAACAGCACTTATCGTATTAATCGGTGGATCTCTAGCAAGCGGAGGATCAATGGCAGTCAATATGTGGTACGAAAGAGATATTGATCCTCTAATGAAAAGAACATTGAATAGACCAATACCTTCTGGATTCATTTCTCCAAATCATGCATTAGCTTTTGGAGTAGGTATTTGTTTGACCGGAATAGCTATAGTTAGTCTATTGACAAACATTAAGGCTGGAATTATCACTGCCTTTAGCGCCTTTTTCTATGTTTTTGTTTACACCATGTTCTTGAAACGAAAAACGCCACATAACATTGTTATTGGGGGACTTGCAGGATCTACGCCTCCTGCAATTGGTTGGGTAGCTGTATCTAATGATTTTAATGCTATTCTACCTTGGTTAATGGTACTTGTTATATTCATGTGGACGCCACCACACTTTTGGTCACTGACATTATCAAAAAGAAAAGATTATGGAGAGGCTGGTGTACCTATGCTACCAGTTGTAAAAGGTGAAGATGTAACACGGAATCACATATTTGCTTACACTTTAATTCTCTTATTTTTAAGTATTCTAATTTTTGTAAGTGGAGATGTAGGAATAATATTCTTAGCTTCCGGAATAATTTTATCCGGATACTTTGTATTTTTATCATTTACATTAAAAAACACAAAATCGGAGAAAGAAGCATGGAAATTGTTCAAGTTTTCCAATGCATATCTCTACACATTATTTACTATTCTAGTGTTGGATGCAGCTTACCAAATAAATTTTTGAACTGGAAATATACTTTATAACCCCGGTCTAAATGGAGCGAGTAACTTGGATTATTGAGGCCTCAAAATGTCACTAATTAACGATTTGATATATTTCGATAACCCATCTCTCTGGAATGATTTTGGAGGGACTAGCGGAGGCTTTGCTGGGCTAACTTGGCAAATGATGATTTGGTCTGTTATTGTCGGCTTATTGGTTTTTGTTTGGCTTGGCTACAATATTATCATGTACAAGCACAAAGAAGGCGATCCTGAACCAAAAGACGCTCTAAAAGCTGGTGTATTTCCTCATGAAAGGGGAAATGTCAAAATCGAATTAGCTTGGACAATCGCTCCTTTAATTTTAGTAATCTGGTTAACTTTCATTTCTCTAGGGCCGTTAGATTATCTTTGGGATGTGCCTGATGAAGAGGAAACTGACTTGGTTGTAGATGTAACTTCAGCTCAATGGTACTGGTCTTTTAGCTACGAAGATGGATATGTCAAACCATCTAATTTCAATGCCTGTTCAAGCAATATTGGTTGTTTGGAAATCCCACATGGCAGTATTGTACGTTTTAACATATATGCTGAAGATGTTTTGCATGCATTCTACATTGTAGAAATTGGTGTGAAACAAGACGCAGTGCCTGGACTTGAGACTTTAGCATGGGTTGATACTAATGACGTAAGCCCTGGCAAATACAGCATATACTGTACAGAGTACTGTGGAAAAACACACTCTGGAATGCTAGCTGATTTGTACATAACGGTGGCTGAATAAAAATGAGAAGTTTGAAAATCTTAAGCATTGGATTTTTAGTTTCTATACTAGTAGCTGCCTCAGCATTTCCTGTTGGAGAAACATCACCCAATGGAATTGAACCAGGTGTCCAAGAAAACAGCGTCATAGCTAACGGGTGTAGTTGTCACAACATAGGTGATGGAGACATGAATAATCCTAATCCAGAAGTTATTCTAAATTTTACGATTCCTTCTAATTTCACTGCTGGTGAAACTTACACTCTAACTCTAAATATTAGTGGTGGACCAAACGAAGATTCAGATAGCATCAATCAAGGTGGATTCTTCATCAAAGTATCTACTGGAGAACTAACACCAATTGATGACAACGTAAGAAAACCTGATGATTCTACCTATTTGACACATAATGAAGCTGGAAACAATGTTAGAGAGTGGTCATTTAATTGGACGGCTCCGGCCAGTGATGAAGTTGTAGCAACATTTGATGTTTGGGGTAATTCTGTTAATGGCAATGCAAAAAACATGGATGAAAATGGTGTTGCAAGCGATGGAGGGGGAGCTTCAGGCGATTATTGGAATGTCCAAGCATTTCAACTAGCTGGAAAGAATGCAGTTATTACTGCAGAGAGTCATGAATTATCTACCCCAAAGAAAATGGCATACGCCTTTTCTATAATTGCAATCACACTATCTGTAGTTGTTATTGGAAATCGAATGGTTACTAGGGAACAATCTTTCGAAGAAGTCATAAAAGATTACTGGAAAGCCGTGTATCCATGGTTGACAACAACCGATCACAAATACATTGGTACTTTGTATATTTGCACCGGTTTCGCTTGGTTCTTCATCGGCGGAATTTTAGGTTTAATGATAAGGTGGCAATTATTTGAGCCTCGCCTCGATGGTGACTACTTAACCTATCAAGAGTACAATTCGACCTTCACTATGCATGGAACTACCATGATTTTCATGGCAGCTATGCCAATTATTTTTGGATTCGCTAACTATCTGATTCCATTACAAATTGGGGCAAGAGATTTAGCATTCCCAAGATTAAATGCATTGAGTTATTGGCTCTTACCTACTGGAGGTATAGTAATCTATGCAGGATATTTCACAGGAGGTGCAGGTGACGTTGGATGGACTGGATATACACCATATGCATCTGGAGCGACGGCAACTAGGCCAGGAACTGATTTCTGGGTTGCTGGTCAAATTATGTTAGGGGCCTCTTCAACACTTACTGCAATTAATTTCTTGACAACCATGTTAAGAATGAGAGCTCCAGGAGTTACACTAATGAGAATGCCTCTATTTGCATGGTCAATCTTCGTAACTGTTTTCTTACTTCTATTATCGATTCCAGTGTTCACTGTAGCACTGATTTTATTGATGGCTGACAGAACTTTCGGAACTCTTTACTTCAATGGAAGTTGTGCTGGTGATTTGATGGGAACTACTTCTTGTTCTGATCCTATTCTTTGGCAACACTTATTCTGGTACTTCGGACACCCTGAGGTGTACATTGTTATCTTACCTGCATTTGGAGTCTTATCTGAAATAATTTCAACCTTTTCGAGAAGGCCTATTTTTGGATACAATTCAATGGTTTACGCCATGGCAACTATTGGAATAATTTCATTTGTTGTATATGGACACCACATGTTTACAACTGGTGCAGATCCTTTGTTTAGATTTATTGTAATGCTGACGACTATGCTTGTTGCAGTGCCGACAGGAATCAAAATCTTCAACTGGCTTGCCACTATGACTGGAGGTTCTGTAGTGATGAAAACTCCGATGATTTTTGCTTTGGGAACTGTAATTACTTTCACTATTGGAGGAATTACTGGAATCATCTTAGCATCTATACCTTTAGATATTGCATTCCACGACACTTATTTCGTTGTAGCTCACTTCCACTACGTACTTGTAGGAGGGACCATATTCTCCTTCATAGGTGGAGTTTACTATTGGTTCCCTAAGATGACTGGTAAAATGATGAATGAAAAAATAGGGCTTCTACACTTTGCTCTTTCATTCATATTCTTCAATGCTGCATTCTATCCAATGCACAACGTAGGCATATCTGGAATGCCAAGGAGATATGCTACATACGATGCATCTTTAACTGAATTAAATCAATTCATAACTGTCAGTGCATTTATCTTTGGATTAGCTCAGCTCATATTCGTTTACAATGTAGTCTACTCATATCGTAACGGAGAAAAAGCTGGAGATAACCCCTGGGATGGATGGTCGCTTGAATGGGCTACCTCTTCTCCACCGCCGCATAACAGTTTTACCGAGATTCCTACACTAAAAGTAGCTGAGGAGGAAGCGCATGAGTGATAACCACGACGATCACGCACACCACGGCACCATTGCTCCATTCGTGTTCTGTATAGCTTCTGCTGTAATGTTCATTGGATTAGTAATGGCCACTGCAGGAGGCGAAGACGGACAAGGCGATAGTGGCTATTGGTTTGTTTTCATTCTTGGTATTGCAGGAGTACTTACTGGATTTATGATGTGGGTACAAGATTACTGGGATCAAGATTCAGAAGAAGATGAAGACATTGAGACATACCACGGTTTCTGGGACACAATCAGTACTCGTAAATTCGGTATGTGGATCTTCCTGTTAACTGAAATCATGGTTTTCAGTACATTACTCAGTGCATACATGAGATACAGAGGATCTTTACCAGATTATGATCCAAGTATTGATTGTGGACTTGAATTTGAAGGATGTTGGGTTCCTGCTGCAGATATCATAAGGAGTCACTTGATATTTGGAGTTATCAATACATTTGCTCTTTTGCTTAGTAGTTTAACTGTTGTTCTAGCACTATATGCTGCTAAAAACAACAATCCAAAAGCTACAACTAGATATCTTATGATAACATTCGTACTAGGTTCACTATTTTTAGCACTTAAAGCGTATGAATGGTGGGAAATGAAAAATGGACACTTTTGGGGTGACCATTGTGATATTAATAAACAAGATATTTCACATCACTGTATAGCGCCGAAATACGAACATGGCTTCTGGCTTGATACTAGCTTAGAAGGAAGTACTTTCTATATTACTACAGGAACACACGGAGCTCACGTATTTGTTGGGCTTATCGCTTTAGGTTATTTGATTGCTAAATCTAACAAAGATGGCTACAATGAAAAGTATCACGATACGATTGAACTTTTCGGATTATATTGGCACTACGTAGATGTAGTTTGGGTATTTGTATTCCCATTCTTTTATTTGTATTGAGGTGAAAAATGAGCGAAGAAGATTATGACAAAAACAAAGAAGCACTAGAATTCTCAAACGGAAACGAACCCTTAGCCAGTTTTGCAGATTTGACTGGCATACAAAGTAAGTTAACTCAATATATTTTTGAATCATGTAAAAAGGATCCGAATGGAATAAGTGAAAAACTTACAATAAAACAATTAACCGAAACTTCCGATACAAGTGCACCATCTGTAAAAAAGAGCATATTAAGATTGAGAGACAAGAATGTTCTATTCAAAGGCGATTACAAAGACGGACGTGGTGGATGGACACAATATGTGGTAAACAAGGCCATATTTGACGAAATGGTGGGAGAAGCGGAAACTGTAGACGAAGAACCAATTACTGACGATAAAACTGGGAATGCAACTGTAGACAATGCTGAAGGAAATGATTCTGAAACTGTTGGAAAAGATATTGTTGAGGACTCTTTAGAAGATACTGTAGACAAGGAACTACCCGCAGAAGTAAAAACTACTAAAGTTAAAGAAAAAAGCTCTAAGGACCACCATGATGATCATGACCACTCTTTTCCCTCATGGGTTACTTTTGGAAAAGTTGAGAATCCTGTTGATGGATTCATGAAGATATTTGCATGGTTAGTCTTTTGGACTATTCTAGAAGTCTTAGCTATTTTACAAGAATTCTCTTTCTGGATAACTATGGGTATTCTATTTGGGATTGCGGCCATTAAGTGTTGGTTTATTGGATCCTACTTTATGCATATGGTTTGGGACCCTCCTTTGGTTAATCGAACGGCAGCAGTTCCAGTATTTTTCTTACTTGTATTATTCCTAGCTGTAGGTTTGACAACACCTGGTGCTGTAGATGACTTGAAAACTATATGTGGTTTTTAGGTAGTGTAAATAAATAATCCAAACATAGTTAAGACATAATAGGGAACCAAGACTGCTGCCCCTTCATAATCCTTTGATATTCTTTGACCTAACATTAGAATAGAAAGAGACGCTGCTGCAAAAAGAAGTCCTAGAATTCCATAGGATTCTTCATTGTAAAATAATACCATTAATGCTCCAAAGAGAGATAATAATCCTGATAAAATCTCAAAGATAGTTACCTGTATAAGACCAAATGTTGAGAAATTGGCCAAGGGTGTCTTAGAAAATTTGCCCATAATAAAATCAAGCTCACCCTCCCAATTGAATATCTTATCAAAACCTGATTGAGTCATTACTATTCCAAGGAAAACTGAAATACTCGCTGCAATGATATGCATATAACTGAATTCATTATCTAAAAAAATTAGACTTTCCTCGCTAAATCCTAGAAGTGTCATACTAATGAATGGATAGTGGTGTATTTGGCCTTTGCTGGACTAAAGTAATAGAGCAATATCATGGTAGACTGAAGCATAAGTCCAATCATAGCCTCTCCAAACTACACGCATATTACCTTCTTGATCAATAATGTACAATTTAGAAGAGTGGCTCACTCCATAATTATCAATTGTTTCCTCATTTGAATTATAATCATAATTTAAACTGTCTGCAATTATTTCAACCATATCGTCATCTGACACGTGACCTTGGTCCCAATGAACTAAATAATCTAATATTTCAACCATTTGTGAACTGAGATTTACTCTTTCTGAACGATTTTGAATGAAGGTTTCTAGTTGATCATAACTTAACTTGCCAGTCTCCCTACCAACAACTTGATCTCCATCTAGTAAAACCCAGCTAGGATAACCATTGAAACCAAATGCTTTCATCAAACTATGTGAATCGTCATACAAGTAAGTCCACGACGCATTGTACTCCATCGTGAAATTCTCAATCGTGCTTAAATTATCTTGATTTCCTCCCATACCGTAACCGCCGACTGAGACAATACTAACGTTTGAAGAATGATTGGCCTGAAATTCCTTCAATGCTGGAATCTGTGATTGACAGTGGCCACATTTTGTATGGAAAAACTCGATAAGAGTAAGATTCTGTTTGTAATATGTAGAAGATGAATGTTCTGTACCGTTCACATCTTCTAACTTCCAATCTTCTGGTTTTAAATGGCTAATAAGCTCTCTAAAACCAGGTACAGACTCATCAAGATAGGTTGTGCCACTCATAAACTGACTGGCATTCACAATACCACTTGCCCATAAATCAAGAGCAGTGAGTATGTCGCTTTCAATAGTTCCTTCATCAAATGTTACGTTATTATCATAATCTGGATCATCTATACAACTATCAACATTCCATGGATCCTGAATGTAACCTGGATTACAATGACAACCCTCGTAACCTTCCATATAATGTCCATTGCCTGAGCACGCATCTTCATCAATGTCTACATATATTCCATAATCTTGCCAAATTGGTGACATTACCCCAACTGGATATTCTGCATTAGAAGTTAGGAACTGCCAAGATGCACCATAATCTGATGCAAAAGCTTTCAACCTTTCAGGTGTATCTCTCTCAGGATCAACAGTTACTGTAAGAAAAACAACAGATTCATTGAAATTTGGACCCAATTCTTCCGCTATTTTATTCATTTGATATGTGATTGCTGGACAAATATCTGGACAATTAGTAAAAATGAAAGTTATAACAACTATTTTTCCCTTGAACTGAGACATGTTTACGGTATTGTTGTACTGATCCACAAGTTCAAAATCTGGTGCTGGGCCTGCTTTACACAATTCATCGCTAACCTCATCACAATCTTCTCCCCAGAATTTATTAGGATCAAGATCATCTTCTAGAGATTCCAAACAACCTGGCGTCAAGAAAAAGACACAAATTACAACTGCAAGTAACCGATTATGAATCATTCTAATATTATACAATCAAGATTATATTAATAATTTATGATAAATGCTTGTCTATTTCGGCGGAGAGTGCTTCTGCAGATAATTTCCCACTATGGCTGTAAACTATCTCTCCATCTTTGATTATTACCATTGAAGGGTAAGATTGGAAGCCATAATCTCGCATTAGCTCCGCGGATGGATCATAAAGATGAGGGAATTCAAGACCATACTCAAATTTGAAACTTGCAATATCTCCTTTACTGTCTTGATTACTACCCAATTTGTAACCCCCTATTGCAAACATATTAAACCCTGAAGTATCTTTATACTTTGCATAAACCTCATTCAAAGCATCTGTTTGTACTTGACAGTGCCCACATCTAGTGTTAAAAAATTCAACGAGAGTGACTCCTTCACTATAATAATCATCAGAATTGTACATAACTCCAGTATCTGCTTCTTCTAAATTCCACGATTCTGCGCTAGGATTTCCTGGCTCATATATGAAAATAAAAAATATTGCTGTTACCAAAATTAAGGAAACAAAGATTGGTGGTCCATATTTCCAAAGTGCTTCATTGAATGCATCTCTACGAGCTACCATTTTGTCATCGACTGCCCTAGATGCTTTCATTTCCATTTTCTTTTTTCGTTTAGATGCCATTTTTTCCTCCTATGAAATCCCTCACTACATTGCCATATGTCTTGATGGCAAAAAAGGTTGCTCCCAATGTCAAACCAAATGCTACAAGACAAAATGGACACCACTGATGTATGATAAAAGCCTCTGCATATGTCAAATAAACTCCAAAGGCTGTTCCGATTATTCCTGTAACTGGTAAAAGCAATGTGTTGTAATATGTTCTCTCTTTATCCATGTTCAAATAACGATCAAAAGATAAAGAAAAAAGCATAACAAAACCGACAACTCCGAGCCAAGCTACTGGGATTCCTAGCAATTTTGCTTGAGGGCTGGCGAGTACAACTCCACAATCTAAACCTGGCAAATCTTGCGTTGGGCAACCGCCACCACCATCTACAAGATGATGAAGATAAGAAAGATATATGGCATCAATCAGACCAATAATCGACAAAATCATAATTATTGTCAAAGTTCTATCTTCCTGCTCAGCATCCATTATCCTAGTCTTATTCACGACATATAAATAACTTAACCACGGCAACTGATTTATTGGACATGCTAATATGACGTCGATGCTCTATGCATGGACCAAATGAAGGAGTAAGTGAAGAAACGGACGAAGCAAACTCAGCTGTAAAAATTGTTGGGGGAAATGTTTTTGTTGAACTAGATCCCGATCATCCAGGATTCAAAGATGAAGGATACAGAGATAGAAGAAATGAGATTGCAAAAATCGCACTCGAATGGAATGAAATGTCCATGGAAGAGAGAAGAACGACAAAGATTCCTCACGCCCCTTATTCTGAAGACGAAGATGCTGTATGGGCTGCCATAATGGAAAGAATCGGACCAGTTCATGAAAAATATGCGTGTAAACAATATCTTGATAATGCTAGAAAATTAGGTTTACCAAACGATAGAATTCCACAATTACAAGAAGTCAGTGAAAGACTACAAGAAATGACCGGATTTAGGCAAGAACCAGTTGGTGGATTAGTCCAT
>CESD01015634.1_pt1 | contig 12736 bp, 12 predicted proteins | sample 531191 | NCBI WGS metagenome assembly CESD01 (sample SAMEA2622021, study PRJEB7988) | marine metagenome | biome: marine biome (ENVO:00000447); feature: deep chlorophyll maximum layer (ENVO:xxxxxxxx); material: "saline water (ENVO:00002010), including plankton (ENVO:xxxxxxxx)" | depth 188 m
TTCTAATAAGGAAATTCTGCATATGAAAGATGTTAAATCTGTAATGAATTTTATTTTTGATATAAGTAAAATATTATCTATTGTTTTCTGCATACTTACATTTGTATTGTATTCATATTTTAGAGTTTATATTTATAAATTAATTTTTTATTCTCTATCACTCTTTTTATCAATACTGGTATTTTTAGGAACTTCTTTTTTATTATTTTTTCAAGAATTATTTATTATTTTCCATCAAATAGCTTTTAATAATGACTTATGGATTCTTAATCCAAATGAAGATTATTTATTAATGATGTATCCTGAGGATTTTTTTAGAGATGTCGCAATTTTGATACTAGTAACTTCTTTTATATTAAACGTTATAGTTTATATTTTATTTAGAAGTCTGTTTTATCAGTCAAAGTAATTCAGATATATCTGCTACCGTGTAATCAGGATTAAATGCTAATTCATTATCTACACCTTTGCGTTTATTTACATATATTGCACTAAATCCAGCTTTTTTTGCTCCAAAAATATCTGTAAAAATATTATCTCCAATGTGAATTATATTTTCAGGATTTAGATTAAAGTCTTCTAAAATTAATTTAAAAATATTAATTGAAGGTTTAGCAATTTCTATTTCATTTGATAGGTATATTTTATCGAATAGTTTTTTTATACCAATTATTTCAAGATATTTGTAATATGTTTCCGGAGATGTTATTCCTGTATTAGAAGTAAGGCATAGTTTATATTCTTTCGATAATGATTTTAATAACTCTAATGTTTTAGGGAACATTTGGGGTGGATATTTTAAAAAACAATCGTCGAGAATTGCTCCAACTTCTTGAATTGTATTAACACTATTTTCTATTTCTAGTATTTCAAATAATTTTTTTATTCTCTTATTAAACCTGATGTCTTTACCTCTATTATGATCTTGGGTGCATCTTTGACTTAACATAATCAACCCTTTTTTAATTTCAGCATGGGTTAGATCGGGTTTTTTATTATTTAAATATGAATATAAAATATTTGTCCTTTCAGATGACCTTAAATTCATTTTTTTTCTGTGAGGCCTATCAGTAATTAAAGTTTCCCATAGATCAAAAGAAATCAATTTAGTTTTCAATTTCAATTTTTTTAGCATTTCTTATGACTCATGAATAAAATGAATAAGTTATGAATAAAAGTATATATGTAATTACAGGTTCTTTGGGGTTTGTTGGCTTCAATCTTTCTAAATCTTTAATTAAAAGGGGCCACAGAGTAATTGGGATAGATATAGATAAAAATTCTGATTCATTGAGAAAATTGAGATATAAAGAATCAGTGAAAATTGGAATAGAAACTTTCAAAGCTGATATTTCTGATAAATATCAAGTTGAATCTATTGCTAAAGAATTGAATAAAATTGGTAATGTAGAAAGTATATTTCATTTAGCTGGGCTTGCTGGAGTAAGAAAATCTATTGAGAATCCTGATAAATATTACAATGTTAATTTAAGAGGCACTTTTAATATACTTCAATTGCACAAGTCAATTAAAGCAAAATCTTTGGTATTTTCATCAACCTCGAGTGTTTATGGTGATATTTCTAAAGGATATTTTTCCAAGGAAAGTGACTCTTTAAATCCAATTTCACCATATGCTAGTTCAAAATTAAATGCAGAGAAAATATGTGAATTATTTTCTAATTTATATAGATTAAATATCTGTGTTTTGAGGTATTTTACAGTGTATGGAGTAGCTGGAAGACCTGATATGAGTATATTAAAATTTATTAACTTAATTTATAAAGATAAGCCAATTACGATATATGGAGATGGAAGCCAAGAGAGGGACTTTACTTACGTTTCTGATGTATGTAGAGGAACTTATGACAGCTCAAAGTTAAAAGGATTTAATTTAATTAATTTAGGAAAATCAAGTCCTGATAAATTAATTACTGCTGTAAGAATAATTGAAAATAAGTTAGAAAAAAAAGCTAAAATAATTTATAAACCTCAGAACCAAATGGATGTAAATAGAACTTCGGCTGATATATCAAATTCCAAGAAATTAATTAATTGGAATCCTTTAGAGGGCCTTGAATCTGGATTAGACAAGACAATTAATTGGTATAAAGAAAATGTTAAATCTTTAGAAAAATTAAGTTGAGGTTAATATTTATATTTCTAAATTCCAGATAAATAATTTTCGAAATTTTAATGATGTTTCATTAGATTTTGAAATAGGATCAAATTATTTTATTGGAAGAAATGGACACGGAAAAAGTAACTTACTTGAAGCTATTTATGCTCTTTCAATTGGTAAATCTTACAGAACATCTAAGGGAATTAATTTAGTAAATAAGGATTCAGGATCTTATTCTTCATATTTGAAAGGGATTGCTCACTACAATAATAGTGCATCAGACCTTATGTTAAATATCGAAGTTGATAAAGAAACAAAGAGAGTATCAAAAACCTATTCTTTTAACAGTTCTAGTGTGAGCTCTATAGATTTTATTGGAAAGTTAAATGTAGTTCTATTTGAAGCAAAAGATTTAAGTATCATAACAGGTAGCCCAATTGCAAGAAGAAGGTTCCTAGATATTCATATTTCTCAGCAAGATTTTTCCTATCTAAAAGCTTTGCAAAGATATAATAAAGTTTTGCAGAGCAGAAATAAGGTCCTAAAAGATATAAAAATCGGAAGGTCATCAAAATTAGAATTAGAATTTTGGACAGAAAAGATAATTGAAGATGGATTAATTATAAGTAAACGAAGGAAAGAAAAACTTTACAAAATCACAGATGAAACTTTAAAGATTTTTCCTAATTTTATATTTGGAGATGAGAATCTAGATATTAACTTTGTGGCATCTTATGATGATCTGGATAATTTAAACAATGATTCATTAAAGGCTATATTCGCTGAGAATATAAAAAGAGAAATTTCTTTAGGCTCAACTCTTTATGGTCCTCATAAAGATGATTTTGACATTAATATAAATGGTCATCCTTCTTCAGAATTTTCGTCTAGAGGGCAAATTCGTACCATAGCATTAGCATTAAAATTAGGTGAAGCTAATGCTCTAAAAAATAATATAAACAATTCACCGATTATTGCACTCGATGATATTCTTTCAGAGCTTGATGAAGTTAGAAGAGGTACTGTTATGGATTACATAGATAATTACGATCAAGTTATTTTAACTGCACCTGACGAGAAATTATTAGTAAAAAATCCCAAATTTAATGGTAAAATATTTTTCGTAAAAAATGGAGAAATAATTGACAAATAAATTAGATAAAATCAAATCTAACATAGTTAAATCTGCAGAATTAATTTCTAAATCAAAAAAAGTGGTTTTAATGACTGGTGCTGGGATTTCAGTTGATAGTGGAATTCCAACTTTCCAAGGCACTGAAGGTTTATGGGCAAGATTTGGCAAACCTAAAATGAATGCATTTTCTGAATTCATAAAAAATAAGGATTCATGGTGGGATAGAGAAATCAATCATCAAAGATCTCCATACGTAATGGAACTGAGGAGAGCTATAGAAAAAGCAAAACCGAATGATGCTCATTATGCAATATGTGATATTCAGAAATTAGGAAAAATTAATCATATTATTACTCAAAATATTGATGGCCTTCATATCGAATCTGGTAGTAAAAATGTTATAGAGATCCATGGAAATAGAAATTATTTAAGATGTGTAGATTGTGAGAATAGATACCGATTTTCATCTCCTATTTTTGAAAAACCATTGCCATGTAGTAATTGTGGCGGAGTTATAAAGTACGATTCTGTTATGTTTGGAGAACCTATACCTAAGTTAATGTTAAAGAACTCTAAAAATGCAATCAAAGAATGCGATTTATTAATAATAGTTGGCAGCTCATCTACTGTTAGGCCTGCTGCAGGGCTTTCTTGGATAGCAAAGTCTGATGGGGCTAAACTAATCGAGGTAAATATTAATGATACTAAGCTGTCTTCCGAATGTGAGATAATTTTGAGAGGATCTTCAACTGATATACTTCCTAAATTATATAAAGAGATTTCTAGTCTATGAATTCTTTGTGAAGTGATTTAGCAGCTTTTTCTAAATCTGATTCTTTGATTATGCAAGTTATCCTTATTTCAGAAGTTGTAATCATTTCTATGTTTATATTTTTATCAGACAAAGCTTTAAACATCCTTGAAGCATAGCCAGGCTGATTTTGAATTCCTGTCCCAACTATACTTACTTTTCCTAGACTACTTTGTGTTTGAATATTATCTTCATTTGTTACATTGCTTTTTATTAATTCCTTTAAGCAAGATTTAAGATCTTTATCATCAAGTGTAAAACTTAAATTTGTTGTCCCTTCTGAGCTAGCTGTTTGGACAATTACATCTACATTAATACCAATTGAGCTTAAAGGCTCAAAAATAGAAGATGCTATGCCTGGTTTATCTTTTATGTTATTAAGAGTTATTTTGCTAACACCTTTGGAGGTAGGTATTCCAGTAACTGCATTTCTTATTTCCATATTTTTTTCCCCTTCTTTTCTTAAAATAGTTCCTTTTGTATTTCTTTCAGAGTGCTTTATAGTCATTGGAACTTCATTTATAGCTGCTATTTCAATTGACCTTGGATGCATTTTTGCGCCAAGGGAGGCCATTTCAAGCATCTCTTCATAAGATATATATTCAATAAGTTTACTATTGGGAACAATTCTGGGATCTGCAGAAAAAATTCCATCAACATCAGTGTATATTTCACATCTTTCTGCATTCATTGCTGATGCTAAGGCAACCGCTGAAGTATCAGATCCACCTCTCCCTAAAGTGGTTGTCTCTCCAGATTCTGAAACACCCTGAAATCCAGCTACAATAATAACATCTTTACTTTCAAATTGTTCAAAAATTAGCTCTGTATTTATTGATGATATCCTTGCAGATCCATGTAAGGAATTAGTATTAATGCCTGCTTTAGAACCACTTAAACTAGTTGATTTAACTCCTATTTTTCTCAATGCTAAGCTCATTAAAGAGGCACTAACTATTTCTCCAGTAGACAGTAATTGATCAAAGTCTCTGAGATTTTCTAAATCAGATTGATCATCTAAAAATTCCGAACCTAGTTTCACTAAGTTATCAGTTGAATTCCCCATTGCTGACACAACTACAATCAGCTTGTCTACAATAGACAAAGATCCTTTTATTTTATTAGCAACATTTAATATTTTTTCTTCATTTGATAAAGAAGTGCCACCATATTTTTGAACTATTATATTTACCATGAGTTGATTTATTTAGATAATATTATTCCCTGATTTGAAGGCTTTGTGAGAATGATGCTTCCATCTAAATTATGCTTTCTTGCAACCTCTTTTATTTCATAGTCTATTGTAAATTCATTTCCTTTAGTAAAAATCATTACTGAAGGGCCTGATCCAGAAACTATTGCTCCCAAAGCACCTCCATCAATAGCAGCATTCATAATTGATCTCATCTCTGGAAAGCCTTCAAGTCTTGTGTCTTGATGCAACGAATCTTTGGTTGCTTCATTTAAAAAAGTAAAGTCTTTCTTATTTAAAGAATCTATTAGTAATGCAACCCTACTGATATTATAAACTGCTGCCGACCTGGTCACAGATTTTGAAAGCTTTTTTCTACTATTATTTGTATTTGAAATAAAATTTGGGGTAAATACCATTATGTTTAATTCACTAGAGACATCTATTTTCCTTATTATCCATTTATCTTTTTTATCGTTAAATACAGATATGGTTAACCCTCCAAAGAGACAAGGAGTTACGTTATCAGGATGACCTTCTATTTTTATTGCTTTTTCATTTAAATCTTCTAATGAAAATTTATTACCAATTAAATAGTTTCCAATTAAGAGTCCTGTGCATAGAGCAGCAGCACTACTACCTAATCCATTAGAAAAAGGAATTTCATTTTCACTTAAAATTTTTATTTTTGAAATATCGAATTCTGGACATACAGCTTGAATTCCAGTGATGATTAGGTTGTCCTTAATTTTGATTGATTCATAAGCATTATTATTGACCCCACTGTTTTTAATAATCAATTTGTTGCTGTTAAATGATATTGATAACGAATTCCAAACATCTATAGCAAGGCCTATGCAATCAAATCCAGAACCAACATTACCTGTAGTGGCAGGAACTTTAATTGATATTTCTTTATTAATTAACATTATTTTGAAATTATTTAGAGCCCAGAAAAGTGTAAGCTGATAACGCAGCAATAGCACCTTGGCCAGCAGCAGTTACTGTTTGTTTTAGAGGACCAGAAGCATTTGTTAAGTCGCCAGCAGCAAAAATTCCTTTAATGTTTGTCTCCATAAGCTTATTAACAGCAACTTCATTAGTTTCGTTATCAATTTTTATTCCTAATTGATTTGGAATTTCTAATCTTGGATCAGCTCCTATTTCTATAAATAACCCATTTGAGGGTATAAGTAATGATTCATCTTTTTTTGAAATAATTACTCCCTCAACCCCGTCATTACCTTCTTTAATTTCTTTTATCTCTGAATTTAAATGCAATTCTAAATTTTTACATTTTTCAAGCTGTGTTAATAAAACTTTTTCTGGTCGAAATAAAGATGACCCTCTATAAATTAGATGAACTTTGGTTGCATATTTACTTAAAAGGACAGCTCCTTCAACGGCTGCATTCCCTCCTCCTACAACAACTGCTATTTTATCTTTATAAAGGGGAGCATCACATGTTGAACAATATGAGACGCCTTTGCCTACTAATGAATCTTCGTTAGATAAATTTAACTTTCTTCTTTCTCTTCCTACACACAATATTACAGCCTTAGCTTCTATCTCAGCTGTATTAGTCTTAACCAAAAAACCTTCATTAATTTTCGATACCTCTTCTAAATTTTCTTCAAATAGCTCGACATCATAACTCATTACTTGATTCTTCATGTTCATCATTAGGTCAAAACCATCAGCTTCTAATCCAGGATAATTCTCTATCATCCCTCCTATAGCTGTCTCTCCTCCAAATTCTGCGCCTGCAAGAATAGTTTGTAATTGGTACCTCGCCGAATATAGTGCGGCTGAATATCCTGCAGCACCTTGACCAGCAATTAATAATTCAGTTGTCTTTTTATCCATGGAAATTATTATATATAAAAATAATTTGTTTCATAGTTACTTTTTGGATTATTCAGGGAGAATGTCATTATTTAATTAATGAAATTTATAATTATGGAATAGTATGAAAACAGATGTAATTATTATTGGTTGCGGGCCCGGCGGTGCTCAGGCTGCAAGAAACCTTTCTCAAAGAGGCTTTTCAGTTACATTACTTGATTACCGTATTAATGTTGGAGATAAATTATGCACTGGAATAGTAGGGACAGAAATACTAAATCATTACCCAGAAGTTACTAACTATGTACTAAATGAATCTAGATCTGCAAATATTTATTGCGACAACGATTATTTTTTAAAAATTAAAAAAAATAAAACTCAAGCTTTAATTATAGATAGGCAGGAATTTATAAAAAATATTTCATTAGAAGCTAAAAATTATGGGGCAATTTTAAAACTACAAAGAATTGTTAGTAATTTTAAGATATCTGAAAATGGAGTGGAAGTTTTTGCAAAATATAATGGGAAAGTAGAGCAATATAATTCTGATGCATTAGTTATAGCTTCAGGCTATGGATCAAAATTAGCAAAACATGCTGGCTTTGATTTAAGCGAGCATTATATATACGGATACCAGACTGAAATAAGCAATGTGAATGTTGATAGAGTGAATGTTTTTTCGGGGGGTAATTTACCTAAAGGACACTTTGGGTGGGTAGTTCCAACTTTTAAAAATAAAGGATATTGCGGGATACTGGGTAAAGAAAAATTGCAAAATAATGGTCTTGAGTTTCTTTCAGATATGAGAAGAAAATTTGATTTTAAAACAGAAGGCAAAACCAAAGTTTGGGGTATTCCTATAAGTCCTGTAGGTCGTAAGTCAAGATCCCGTGCGTTATTAGTAGGCGATGTAGCAGGGCAAGTTAAGCCTACAACTGGAGGTGGAATATATTTTGCTATGAGATCTGCAGATATTGCATCTGAAGTCATAAATGACTCTTTATTAACTAGAGATTTTTCAGAAGAATTTTATAATTCTTATTCTAAGAAGTGGGATAAAATTTTTAAGAATGAGTTAAGAGTAGGATTTTTCGCAAGACAATTTTATGAAAGCTTAAATACTGATGATATTAAAGGAATATTAAGTCATATAGAAGAATCTGACCTTATTTCAAAAGACATTAATTTTGATTGGCATTCAAAAATAGTTATGATGGCATTTAAGACTAAGATTAAGTCTTATTTAAAAGGTAAAATGTTAAAAAAGTTCAAGAGTTTAACTTTTAATTAAATTAATAATTTTTTGTTTAAGTTTACTAGCTGATAGTCCGTGGTAATCAATAACTTCTTCGTTTGTGCCACTATGTGGAATTTCATCTATACCTATATTTGTTACTTTTATATGTGAGGCATCAATATTTTTAATAGCATTTGAAATAAATTTCTCACCAAAACCACCTTCTATGTAATGGTCATCAATTGTAATCACATGTTTGAAATCCTCTATTTGATTTTTTATCCAGTTTGATGAAAATTTATTTAACCAAGGGAACGAAATTAATTTGGGATTTATATTATTATTTACTAGTTGCTCTTTTGCTTTCCAGAGTTCTGTAAATATTAATGGGCTGTAGCAAAATATAACTATTTCTTCTCCATCTGAAATTACTGTCCCTTCACCTATTTTAATTGAATCCTTTTTAGGGTAATTGAATGGTAAATTAATAGGCAAAGAGCACAATCTTATATAAATATTATTACTTGAATTAACTGCATATTCTACTGCTAATTTTGTTTCTATCTCATTTAAAGGCTGTATCATTTCTAAATTAGGTATTCCAGACATACTTGCTATATCTCTAACTGCTTGATGAGAATGGCCTGGCCCCCCTGGGAGTAGGCCTGCAAGAGAGCCTACATAAATTACCTTAGTTTTTTCAGTAGAGTTATTATAAATTTGTTCATTTGGCCTGCTTGTTAAGAAGCTAGAAAACGAATGAACGAATGGTATAAAACCTTCCTTAGCAAATGAACCTGCTTGTGAAACCATATCCTGCTCAGCTATACCGCATTCAAAAAATCTATTTGGAAATTTTTTTTCAAATTCAATCAATCCAGTGTCTAAAATTAAGTCTCCATCTAAAGCTACTATTTTTTTATTTAAAGAAGCTTGGTTAATAAGAGCTTTTGAATATGCATTAATAAGATTTTGACTAGAAGTAGTAGTTTTTTTGTTATTTTTAGATTCTTTATTTGAAAGGTTAAAACTGTAATTTATTTTATTTGAATCGATGTATTTGTATAATTTGTCAGTTAACTCTGCAATGCTCTTATCATAAACTTTTTGATCAACTGCCCCGCTATGAAATTTATAGAATTCTTGATCTCCTAAATTTGTTCCTTCCATGAACGAAACACCACTTCCCTTAACCGTATCTAAAATTATTGCACTAGGTTCATTATCTTCAGAAATTTTATCTAATGCTTTGGATAATTCTTCAACATTATTGCCATCACAAGTTATTGCACTAATCCCGAATGATTTGAACTTATTTTCTAGATTTTTAAGGTCACTAGTTGTACTAACTCTTCTATCAGATTGAAATTTATTATTATCAACAAGAATTATTAACTCTTTCATTTTTTCTTGTGATAATCTGTTAAGAGATTCCCATATTTGTCCTTCTTGAAGTTCGCCATCTCCTGTCATAACAAAAACTTTGCACTTTTTATTTTTTAATCTGTTTGATTTAATTATTCCTTTTGCTTTAGAGATTCCCATACCTAAAGACCCAGTATTAGTAAAAATATTCGGAGTGTTTATGTCCGGATGGCCGGGTAAACCATCAATTTTTCTTAATTTATTAAGTAATGAGAAATCTAGTTGTCCTAATGAAATCATTACACAATACATTGCAGGAGCATCATGACCTTTTGAAGAAAAGAAATATACATTTTCTTCTTTGCTTTTTATCTCTCCCATTATCCAGGACATAGCATCAACAGAACTAAAGGAAGATCCGATATGACCTGATCCAGCACTGCATATCATGTAAAGTATATTTATTCTGCATAAATCAGAAAAAATTTTGTTTTTTTGCAAGGGATTTAATTCAGTTGATAGTAAAGAATCAAAATTTTCTTTGCTTATGTAAGTTAAATTCATATTAATATGGTTTTTTGTTTATTATTGGAAGAGCTGCCTTGCCTTTGGATATTAAAATATTTGCTAATTCCCAGTCTTCTTCAATGTTTAAGTCAAATCCTTCATCATCTACCGTAACAAAGGGAACTACTCTATCACCAGAGATATTATTGTATTTGATTACCGTTTCAGTGTATGCAATCTCTAAGCTAGCGTTTTGTATATATACTTCTGGTAGCGATGGATATTGCGAACTGTGTAGTGGCTGATTTAATGGCCCTTTTTCTTCTAGATTAACAAATGGAGACATATAATTATCTTCTATTTTCCACATTTTGCATGGGTGTTGAAGGCATTTCTCTACAGCTCTAAGCGAATCACATTTTGTAGATTTAAATAAATTAAATGCCCTTAATATAGTTTTAGGCTTTCTAAATGGACTTGTTGGCCTAAGAATACTAAAAATATCATAATCAACTCCGTTGTTTTTAAAATAATCTAATGAATGTTTTACCCACTCTATATCAGGAGAAGTATCTTTTGCATATTCTTTAGGCCTAATAAAAGGGACATTAGCACCATAATACTCTGATATTTTCTTTATTTCAGATGAGTCTGTAGAGACAATTATTTCGTCAAATATATTACTACTTAATGCTGACTGGATTGTATATGCAATTAACGGATGTTTTTCTAATATGTTTATATTCTTGTTTTTAACTCTTTTAGACCCTGATCTTGCCGGAATGAGCGCTACTTTTTTCTCACCCATAGCTACCAAGCTGTCCAGCCGCCATCAATGATCATATTGCTCCCAGTTATATATGATGATGCCGAGCTAATTAGGAATTGAATTGCTCCGTTATATTCGGATTCATTTGCCATTCTTTTTAAAGGAACTTTTGAGGAGTAATTTTCGATAAATTCTTTATCTTGGCTATCTAAAACTCCACCTAAAGTTAATGTATTTACCCTAACATTTCTTTCTCCCCAGTAAGTGCTGAGATATCTAGTTATATTCAAAATACCAGATTTTGACGCAGAATAAGATATGGGTTTATTGAAAACTTTTTTTCTATATTCGTAGATTCTTTGATCTGGAGAAATAACTCCGTAATGAGATGAAATATTTATTATAGACCCAGCTCCGTTTTTGGCCATTTCAGCGCCAATTATTTGGCAGCATAAGAAAACACTTTTTAAATTTACTTCCATAACTTTATCCCAAGATAGCTCTGGGTATTCCTCAAAAGCTCCATTTTGATTTTCTTCAGAGCCTGGAGGAGAATCTAAGGCAGCATTATTAATTAATGCATCTGGAATCCCAAATTGATTAATTACTTGGTTTAGTGATTTTGAAATATCTTCTTTTTTAGTTAGGTCAGTTTTAAAGAAACTATAGTTTTCGCCAGATAAATTCAATAATTCTTCTGAAGGTTTTTTTATATCAAAATTACAAATTATCGCACCATTATCTACAAGATAATTAGTGTACACAGAGCCAAGCTTACCGCTCCCGCCTGTTAAAATAACAACATTGCCTTGAACGTCAAAGATATTTTCAGATTTATTATTCATAATTTAGAAAGTCATTGATTTAATTTTTCGATTATATCGCAAACCTCTCTAACTGCACCATTTCCACCTTTAAGAACAGTTATATATTTAGCAAAAATTATTGTTTCTGGATGAGAGTCCCTAACAACAATTGGAAGGCCACAAATTTTTAAAGAATTAATATCATTTATGTCATTACCTACAAATGCTATATTTTTTAAATCAATTTTTTGATCTAAAGAAATCTCCTTTAGTTGCTCCTCCTTATGAGCTAAACCATATTTACAATCTATATTTAGTTTTTCTGCCCTTTTTTTTACAGTTTCATTAGTTTCTGTAGATAGTATTATTTTTTTTATACCTAATTTGTCTAATTTGTTTAGTCCAAAGCCATCTAGCTTAGATGACTTAACCATTTCTTCACCTCTATCATTTGTGTAGACATAGTTATCTGTGAAAACTCCGTCAAAGTCGAAAGCTATAAGTTTTATGTTTTTGAACAAATTTTTAGTTTCTTCTGGAATTTCATTTATATTATTCAAATAATCTTCCATGATCTTAATCAATATCTTCTAACTGAAGAGCTTCATCCAACTTATAATTCTTTGTTAATTTTTTACCAAGAACCTTTTCTAGTTCATTAGGGGGAATCCCGTCTCCTGGTGACTTAAAAGATAAATCATCTAAATTAATAATAGAACCTTTAACTAAATCTTTATTTGCAACTATTTTTTTGCCCATTTTAAATCTTGCTAATTTTTCTTCTGAAAGTAATTTTTTTTCATAATCGCCTAATGACAACCTAACATTTTCTAATTCATCAACAAGCTCTTTTAATAATTCAGGAGTTAATGAAAACTGATGATCAGTTCCCTTTTGAGATCTATCTAAAGTGAAATGTTTTTCTATAAACCTCGCACCTAATGCATA
>CESD01099369.1_pt1 | contig 12575 bp, 13 predicted proteins | sample 531191 | NCBI WGS metagenome assembly CESD01 (sample SAMEA2622021, study PRJEB7988) | marine metagenome | biome: marine biome (ENVO:00000447); feature: deep chlorophyll maximum layer (ENVO:xxxxxxxx); material: "saline water (ENVO:00002010), including plankton (ENVO:xxxxxxxx)" | depth 188 m
TCTAAAATATCATCTTGAATTTGATATGCCATCCCGAAATGAAATCCAAATTTTGAAATATTTTTAATATTTTCATCATTTCCTCCACCAATTATACATCCACTGAAGGATGATGTTTTAAAAAGTGAAGCAGTTTTTAAATATGTTTTTTCAAAGTATTTTTCTTTGGTAAGACTAAAATTATTTGACTCAATATTTTCAAATAATTCACCTTTGGATAATTCTACAATTGTTTCAGCAAATCTTTTTACAAGCGTTATGTTTCCAGTATTACACACAAATATTGCTGATGTAGCAAAAACATAATCTCCTAGTAGAACGGCTATATTGTTTCCCCACAAATTACTCGCAGTTGCTTTACCTCTTCTTACATCAGCCTTGTCTACAGTATCATCATGAATTAATGTTGCTATATGTAAAAGTTCAACAGCTGTTGCCATTCTTAAAGAGTTTTCTTTATCAAATTCTCCGAATAATTTTGAGCAAATAAGTGTAATCACTGGCCTGAGTTGCTTGCCAGGTGATGATAGAACATATGACAATCTTTTTGATATTTCTTCAGAATATTCTGATTCTTTTTTTGATAATTCCTCAATATTCTTTTTTACAACAATCAAATCATCTTTCACAAATTCAACTATTTCATAAAAAGATGACATTATAATTTTTCTTTCTCAATTTTCTTAAATAATGGTTGTATATTTTCAATTTTGATGCCCGGTTTAATTTCTCTATATTTCCATTCTGGAATATTATTTTTGAAATTAAACATATTTGAAATTTTTAATGAAGTTTTTGGTAAATATGGCGCGAATAAAACACCCAAATTCGAAATTATATTTGCACCAACCCATAAAGTGTTTGATGTAATTTGCTTATTAGTTTTAATTGTGGCCCAGGGCTCTTTTTGATCAATATACCTATTTCCAAGTTTAGCGAGATTCATAATTTCTTTTAAACCATTTCTAAATTGTCGATTTTCTAGAAAATTACTTGTAGATTCAAATGAACTTTTTATATTTGAAATCATTTTATTATCTATATCATCAAGATTTTCAATTTCCGGAACAATACTATTAAAATTATTTTTTATTAGAGATTGTATTCTGTTCACTAGGTTTCCAAATGTTGCAACTAATTCGTTATTATTTGAATCAAAAAATGATTCCCATGTAAAATCTGAATCCGAACTTTCAGGCATAATAGAACTTAGATAATATCTTAATGCTTCTGAGTCATATTCTTTTAAGAAATCTGATACCCAAACAGCCCAATTTTTTGATTTAGAGAATTGCTTGCCTGAAAAATTTAAGTATTCATTAGCTACTACATCATGAGGTAAATTATAGTTGCCAGAGCCCATCAAAATAGCAGGTAGTATTATTGTATGGAATGGAATATTATCTTTGCCTTGGAAATAGAAGTGCTTTGAATCAGGATTTAGCCACCACTCTTTCCATATATCTTTTTTTTGAGATTTATTTGCTTTACTTTGAGACCATTCAATCGATGCTGATAAATATCCAATTACTGCTTCAAACCAGACGTAAATTCTCTTTTCTTCATAACCATCAACTGGAACTTTTACTCCCCAATTTATATCACGTGTTATTGCTCTATCAATTAAACCGTTCGATAAAAAGCCTAAACTTTGATTCTTAACTGCTGGCCTCCAATATGTTTTAGACTTTATCCATTTAGTAAGTTCTTCTTGAAATCTTGGAAGTTTTAGATATATGTGCTTTGTTCTTTTGAATGTAACTTCGCTACTATCAATTATTGATATTAAATTTTTTAAATCAATTGGTTCAAAATCTTTTCCGCAATCATCGCATTGATCTCCTTTGGTTCTTGAGGAGCAATGTGGGCAATCCCCTTCTATATATCTGTCTGATAAAAACATTTCAGATTTCTCTGAATAAGGTTGCTCAGAATATTTTTCCTCAAGAAGCCCTTTTTCATTTAATGAATTAAACAAATTTTGTACTATTTCTTTATGATTATCAGTTCCAGTCTTTGTATAAAGATCAAATGAGAAATCTAATTCATTAAAAGTTTCACTCCATATTTTATGGTATTTTTCTGCAATTTTTTCGGGAGAAGTATTTTCTTCTTTTGCCCTTAATGTTACTGGTGTTCCGTGCTGGTCGCTTCCAGAAACCATCAATACATTATTCCCAATCATTCTATGGAATCTTGCAAATATATCAGCTGGCAAGTTATTTCCGGCAATGTGTCCTAAATGGGGCTCGCCATTTACATAAGGCCAAGCTACACATACTAGAATATTTTTTGCCCCATTTTTCAAAATAATTTCCTAATCTTTTTTTACAAATCTTTTAATGTATATATTGTATATTTTTTTTTGATTTATCCCTAAATAATTTGATACTTCCTTAACTGAATCTCTTCCGCTTAACCCCAAATCTGTGAACTCTTTTAGTTTCAATATAATTTCATCTTCAGAAGTGGAAATATTGTTAGTAGCATCAAGATTCCTTTCAACAATTATTACAAATTCTCCTTTCACCTCATTTGTTAATGGCAATTCATTGCTTGGTTCCCATAAAATTATCTCTTCATGTAATTTTGAAATTTCTCTGCAGATGATAATGTTTGAATCGTGAAATTCAGACCTTATAAGTTTTAAGAGTTTTATCACTCTTAATGGTGATTCGTAGAAAATAATGTCTTTTTTTATATTTTTAAGTTCATTAAGTAATAATTTTATTTCTTGATTTTTTCTTGGAGGAAAACCGTTAAATATAAAATCACTTTTTCTCAGTCCTGATGCAGAATAAGCTGCAATTAGTGATGATGCTCCTGGCAATGGAGTGACCTTTTTTTTATTTTTTAATAAAGACCTAATTAATTTAGAACCAGGATCGGATATCGTAGGAGTTCCTGCGTCTGAAACGAGTGCAAAAGATTTATTATCAATTTCACTGATAACACTATCAATTTTTTTTTCTTCATTGTGCTCATTAAAACTAACAAGTTTATTTTTTATTTCCAAATGGTTTAGTAATTTAAGTGTTCTTCTTGTGTCTTCACATAAAATTATATCTACTTTTGAAAGAATATTTTTTGCTCTTATGGTGATATCTTCTAAGTTACCAATTGGTGTTGGCACTATATATAATTCTCCCATTATCCTTTGGCTGCTTTATGTTGTTGGTCAGCATGATATGAACTTCTAACTAATGGGCCTGCTGCAACATGTTTAAAACCTAATTCAAGTCCTATATTTTCAAATTTTGTAAATTCTTTTGGATGATAAAATTTATCAATTTTATGATGCTTCTTCGTTGGCCTTAAATACTGACCAATCGTTAATAGATCGCACTTTACTGATCTTAGGTCTTTCATGGTTTCTACAATTTCGTCTTCAGTTTCTCCTAAGCCAACCATCATTCCTGATTTAGTTGGTATATTAGGGTTTATTTTTTTTACTCTATTTATAAGTTCAAGAGATTGGTCGTAATCTCCTTTCGGCCTAACAATCCTAAACATCCTTCTGCATGTTTCAATATTATGATTTAGCACATCTGGCTTAGCATGAAGTACAGTTGTTAGTGAACTATAATTTCCATTAAAATCTGGTATTAATACCTCAACTTTACAATCTGGATTAAATTTTTTTATCTGATTTATAGTCATTGCAAATGCACCCGCTCCTCCGTCTACAAGATCATCTCTATCTACTGAGGTAACAACTGAATAGGAAAGGCCCATTTGTCTTACTGTATTCGCAACTCTAGTTGGCTCAAAAAGATCTAATTGCGTTGGCCTCCCCGATTTAACGTTACAATACCTGCAAGCCCTAGTACAAACATCTCCTAAAATCATGAAAGTGGCTGTGCCGCTATCCCAGCACTCCCCTATATTTGGACAAGCAGCCTCTTCACAGACCGTATTTAATTTTGCGCCTTTAATTTTATCCTTAAGAGAATTGAAATTATTGCTAGTAGGCGCTTGAACCTTAAACCAGTCAGGTAACTTTCTTTTTGTTTGAACCATAAATTATCTTCCTATTTATATTAAATGATATTTTATCATTAATCATTGTAATATTTTAATATGTTGTCGATTGAAGAAAATTTAATCATAAAAAATATTTTATTGGATGAATACGAAGAAGATGGATCTTGCAAAGCTATGTTTCTAGGAGAAAATTTGAAAGTTTTTGGAGGTATTCCTAAAGAAATCGTAGACATTAAGGTAATGACTAGATTTGATGGTTATTTAATATGTACTGTTGAAAAGGTTTTAAAACCAAGCACTTATAGAGTTGTGCCTAAATGTCAATATTATTTAAGTTGCACTGGTTGTCAATTTCAGCATATTAATTATGATGAACAACTTTTAATCAAGAGAAAATTTGTTATTGAAAAGTTGTCTAATATTAAAGGTTTTTCAGAAGATAAATTAGATTTTACTATTGAGAGCAAAAATAGATATGGATATAGAAATCATGCTAGATTTTCAGTCTCCAAAGCTAATAAATATAAAGGCAACATTGGATTTGTTAATAGATGGTCAAGAAAATTAGTAAATATTTCTAAATGTGAAATTATGAGTTCAAAAATTAATTCAATTTTATCAAATTTAGAAGGCAAATTATCTGGTCATTCTCAATTTTCAGTAAGAGTTGGGATTAACACCAATAGTTATCTTATTCAACCAAAGATTGATGAGGCAAATGATATTGATACAGGCCAAAAAGATTATAAAGAAGAAATTAATGGTTTAAGCCATAAAATTTCTTCCCCTTCTTTTTTCCAGGTGAATACTCTTCAAGCTGAAAATTTAGCAAAAATTGTAAAAGATTTATTAGATTTAAAAGGTAATGAGGTAGCGATAGATGCTTTTTCCGGGGTTGGAACTTTTGCAGTACTTTTATCAAAATATGTAAAAAAAATATATGGAATTGAATCATCTCAATCATCAATAAATGATGCAATTTATAATTCAAAATTAATTCAAAACATAGAATTTATTCACTCAGAAGTAGAAAATGTATCATCTGATTTTTTTAATGAAAATATTGATTTTGTTATTTTAGATCCTTCGAGAAAAGGAGTTCATGAAGTAGCTTTGGATTGGATTGAAAAATTATTGCCAGATCGTATAGTATATGTTTCGTGTGAACTCAAAACTTTGAAAAGAGATCTGGGTAGATTGACTAATAATTATTCCATTCGTAAAGTCATTCCTGTAGATATGTTTCCTCATACAAAGCATGTTGAGTGTATAGTATCTCTAGATAGGACAAGTAAATTATGAATATTTTAGGAATAGGTCCATTTGAATTATTAATAATTTTCCTTGTTGCCTTTTTGTTCCTAGGTCCTGATAAATTATCAAAATTCTCTAAAGATTTCGCCAAATACATAAGAGGATTTAATAAGCAAAAAGATGAATTGAATGATTTAATTAATTCAGAAATAGATATTATTGATGAAGATATAAATGATAAAAAAGATTTCAAAAAATAAGACTAACCCTAAAGATACTAATTCTTTTATGGGACACTTTTCTGAATTAAGAAAAAGGATAATTTTTATTCTAATAATTTATTTGATTTCAACAATTATAGGATTTGTATTACATAGAGAAATACTAGAAGTAATCGTAAAGCCAGTTGAGCAAATTAATGAATTAACTCAAGGCTTGCCAATATTTACTAATATTACTGAATTTTGGGGAGTAGTTATGAAAGTTTCACTACTTGCAGGTTTACTAATTTCATTTCCATTTATTAGTTTTCAAGCACTTGCTTTTGTTCTTCCAGGGCTTAGATCAAACGAAAAAAAATTTACATTAATTGTACTTCCTGGATCAATAATTTCATTCTATCTAGGTTCAGCATTTGGTTTTTTTGTACTTGTCCCACCCGCAATAAAATTTCTTGTATTTTTTGGTGGAGATATTTCCACACCTCTTATTCGGATAGGCTCTTTGGTGCAACTGACAACGAACCTAATGATATGGATGGGTATTTCATTTCAGTTACCTATTATTATGTATTTATTAACTGTTCTGAGAGTTGCAGATCATAATAGATTTAAGGCTCTTAGGAAATGGTTTATTGTTATTGCTTTTATATTAGGTGCAATAATTACACCTACTTTTGATCCTGTTAATCAACTTATAGTAGCAATACCTATAATTGTTCTTTACGAGGTAGGGTTCTTATTATCTTGGATTTCTAAAAAGTAATTATTTTTTACTTTTAGTAGTTTTTGAGGCTAAATCCTTGTCTTTTTCTTCTTCTTTACCCGCTAGAGAATCTTTGAATAATCTTATTCCTCTACCTAATCCTTGCCCTACTTCAGGTAACTTTCCTACACCAAAAACAACCATTATTATTACAAATATTAAAAATATCTCTAATGGACCTATTCCTCTTAAAAAATTCATATTTATATCCTAATTTAGATAATTCCTTATTAATCCTACGACTTTTCCTTCAATAATAACATTATTATTCTTTGTAATTATAGAAGAATATCTTTTATTTGAAGGTCTGAGTTCAACTTTATTCCCATTTTTATATATTCTTTTTAATGTGGCTGTATCTTCTTCCACTCTTGCTACCACTATATCTCCTTGCCTAGGCTTATAGGAATTATTATTAGTGCAATCTATAATAATTATATCTCCGTCTTCAATGGAATCTTCAATCATTGAGTCCCCCATTATTCTTAATGCTAATAATTTATTATTGTTATTAAACATAGATTTAGACAAACTAACCCTTTCTTCTCCAAAAGAAGAGTTGTAAGCAATTTCATCGGTAGAGAGAAGATCAAGAGGTATTCCTGCAGATATTGTACTAACTATCGGAACAGAAAAAGATTCAGATTCCTCATTTGATCTTATTATGCTCCTAGCTACACCTTTTCTTCTGTCTAGCAAGCCCTTTTTTTCTAAAATATCTAGATTATAAGAAACAACTGACTTAGAACTTATGTTGCAACCAATTTTTACGTCTTCAATGGTTGGAGATATCCCGTTTTGGTCAAGATATTCACATATGAATTCATATATGAGAGTTTGCTTATAAGATAATTCTAAGTACTTTTCCATGTTTGAAAAGAGTAAACAACCTAAAGTTTAGTGTCAACCATATTTTGACGTTTGTAATAGATTATTTTTTTATGCTGGAGGATAATTTCTTTATCAATCTAGATTTCTTTCTAGCAGCATTATTTTTATGTAAAACTCCTTTTTGAGATGCTTTATCAAGAGAAGAGATTGCCTCTTTTATCTTATTCTTTGTAGATTCACTATTTGGATCTTTTTCTATTGATTCTTTAGCAGATTTCACAAGAGTTTTGGCAGCCGAAACTATAGGTCTGTTATAAGTTGCATTTTTTTTAGATGTTCTTAAACTTTTTTTGCTAGGCATTATTTCTATTTATCGTTTCAATATTATCTACGCCATCTATTGTTTCTATAATGGAGTAAATTTTATTCTGTTGTTCTAAACCGTTAGAGTCTACTGTAATTAGAATACTTTTTCCAGTATCTATTTCATTTGTAGATATTCCAGTTATATTTAACCCCTCATTAGATATTATGTTTGTTACATCTCTAATTAAGCCAACTCTGTCGGCAACATCTATCTTTATTGTGATATTTTTAATTTGTTGATTTAAAAAGCCAGATAACTTTTTCACAAGAGTAGGAGTGTTTATAACACCTGACCCAACTAGTAAAGCCAATTCATCTAATGATTCATAAGATAATTCATTAGATAATTCTCCTAAAGGAGTATTTATTTTTAATCTGCTTACTAGTCTATTTATGACATCAACCCCTCTTTCAATATTCAAGGCTTTTTCTTCTTTTCTGAACCATTGTCTAATTTTGAATCTAGATTTATTTGTGCTTACATAACCCAGGTCAGGATTTAGCCAGTCAAGTTTTGGTCCTTGGTTTTTAGATTTAATTATTTCGATTGTATCTCCATTTGAAATAACTGCATTTAGAGGCATATTCTGTCCATTTATTAAAGCAGAAGAAGCATTATTTCCTAGTTCTGTATGGACTTCATATGCGAAATCTATAGGAGTGGATCCTTCAGGAATTGATTTTATATCTCCTGCTGGGGTATAGCAGTAAATTCTTTCCTTAAGAATATCTGTTTTGATTGAGTCAATATAGTTTTCATCTTCTGGTAACTCAATTTGCCAGTCAATTAAATTCCTAAACCAATTCAATTTATTCATATATGCTCCGTCTAAATTTTCTGGAATGTCTTTATATTGCCAATGAGCTGCAATTCCTCTTTCTGCAATTTCATGCATTTCTTTAGTTCTGATTTGTATTTCGACAGGGTAACTATCGAGGCACATCACAGTTGAATGTATAGATTGATACATGCTTTCTTTAGGATTTGCTATGTAGTCATCAAATTCACCAGGAATAGGTCTCCATAATTCATGCAAAACTCCTAAAGATGCATAACAATCTTGAACTGAATTAACTATTATTCTAACGGCTATAAGATCATGTATTTCGTCAAATTTTTTACCTAAGATAGAATATTTTTCTATCTTCTTATATATGCTGTATAAGTGTTTTGCTCTTCCTTCTACTAGGCAATTAATGGATGATTTTGCTAGAGCCTCTTCTAATAATGAAGTTGCTCTTTTTGCATAATTTTCCCGTTCTTTTCTTTTGCCAGAGATTAACTTTGCTATTTTTTTGTAAGAATTAGGGAGCAGGTACTTAAAAGCTTCGTCTTCTAATTTCCACTTAAATTCCCATATTCCTAGCCTATGAGCCAAAGGAGCAAATATTTCCATTGTTTCTAGGGCAATTCTGGATTGAGATTTTTCATCTAATGCAAATAGAGTTTGCATATTGTGCAATCTGTCAGCTAACTTAATTAATATTACTCTTGCATCCTCAGTAGTTGAAAGTAGAAGTTTTCTGATAGTAGCTGCTCTTGAAATATCTGAAGTAGAATCTGATATAAGATTTTCTTGGGTCGAGGAAGTTATTTTTATAGTTGGAAGTTTGGTAACACCATCGACCAAGGCAGCGACCTCTTTTCCAAATTTATTCTCTAATTCTTCATACTCTACTTCACAGTCTTCAATAACGTCATGTAGTAGAGCTGCAGAAATCGTAGGCCAATCCATTTTCATTTCCGCAAGATATATGGCTGTGTTAATTGGGTGAGTTATATAAGGCTCGCCCGTTTTCCTTTTTTGATCTTTATGACTTTCGGTTGCAAATTCAAGAGATTGTCGAATTTTTTCAAGATCTTTCCCAGATAGATATTTTTCAACTTTAGTTATTAAGTTTGTTTTATCAGTTGTAACCATAGTTAGATTTTCAACTACTTTTTCAAGTATTACAAGATTATTAATCTAATGATGGTTTTCCCGGAAATAGTAATCCTGATGAGAATTTTCCTATTAGGTCTAAAAATTGTTTTGGAAATCTATAAGTCTTTCCAGTTTTATCTTCTATTATCCCCTTAGGTGATCCATCACTACATATTGCATAAAGTCCAATATTTTCATTTTCTAATTCAAATTGTATTTGATATAAAAATATACATTTTTCTTCGTAATTCTGATTTAAGGGAATGTCGATTGTTTTAATTAGATCATTTTTTTCATCTTCATTTAATATTTTTAATTCTTCATAAACTCCACCTGTGAGTCTACTAATTATGATTTTTTTTGAGTTATCTAAATTCAAAGACTCAACTAAATTTTCTGTCTCGTCCCAACTTATAGTTGAGCAGTTTACGTAATACGACCCATCTAAATTAGAATGAATTTCATAGTTTTTGTTATTTGTATTAAATATAATTATCCACCCTGGTGTTACAACTTGAGCATATAATTCTCCTGGTTTTGGGCATTCTAAACTTGCATTGCTAAAAACATATTCTTTGTAAGATTCAACTTGAATATCTGATGGAGGAATATTTAATTCAACAGATAGTTCTGCAATAAATAGTCCTCCAAAACTTGGAATTTGAGGTGTAGGAGTCGGAATTGGAGTCGGAATTGGAGTCGGAGTTTTTATAACTTTAACTTCTGGAATTGGAGTCGGAGTTGCAAACATAGGGCTCATTTCACCTTTGCCTTCTTTTTCATTATTTATAAGTGCTTGAAAAATAATTAAAAATACAATTGCAACAGAAAATATTACTATAATAATTGTTCCAATAATTTTAAATAGGGTTTTATCCATATTATAATTATAATTCAAAATTGAAATCAGTTCTTTCAAAAACTCTGAAGATTAATAATTAAATTATTACTAATCTTTCTTTACAGGGACTCTAAAACTAACATAATAAAATCCAATCATTCCTGCCATTAAGACGATTATTTTAATTATGTTGTTAGGTATAGCGATTGGCGAAATAGGCAGTACAGCTAATAATATAAAAATTGTCATCATTGAAAGAGCGGTGATTTTTGCTCTTATAGGCATTCCTTTTCCTTCTCTGAAATCTTTTATATATTTTCCAAAAGTTTTATTTCTTATTAGCCAGTTGTATAACTTTTCTGATGATCTTATATAGCAAGCAGCGGCTAGGATTAAGAAAATAGTTGTTGGGAGCCCAGGCACAAATATGCCAATAGCCCCTATTCCTACAAAAATACTACCTAGAGATATCCAAAAAAGCCTTACGAGAAGAAATCTACTTTTCTTCATTTCATGAGGCGAATTATTTTCCGGCATATTCCTCTTCTTTTTCACTCAAATATTCTGCAAAATTTCTCACCCAGTCCTCATTATCATTTAGACTTGGTATAAGTTTTACATATTCGCCGCCATTTTTTTCAAAATCTTCATGATTTTCTACTGCAATTTCTTCAAGAGTTTCTAAACAATCTGCAGTAAATGAGGGGCAAGCAACAGACACCTTTTTAATCCCTTGTTTAGCTAAATCTTCTAACACATCAATGATATTTGGTTGAATCCATTTCTCAGGACCAAAAGTGCTTTGATAGCAAATTTTAAAGGGTTTATCAGGGTCAAGTGATTCTGAAAGTTTCATTACTGTTTTAACACAATGAGATTTATAGCAAAATTCATTATTCTCGCTGTCTTTTTCGCAGCAATTATCTACTTCTTGGCAATGTGATTCTGAAATATCTGCTTTTCTTAATTGCCTTACAGGAAGACCATGAAAACTGAAGAGCAAATATTCACTATTTTTATATTCCTCTGATTCGATAATACTTTTCTTAAGTGAGTCTAGGTAAAATTCTTCATTATAATAATGATTAATTTTAATTAAACTAGGGCTGTAATTTTCTTTTTTCAATACATTTTCAACCTCAGTAAATGTCGATCCTGAAGTCGCTTCAGCATATTGAGGGAACATAGATACAAGAAAAATTTTATCTGTGCCGTTTTCTTTAAATGTTTTTATTGCTTTACCTATGGAAGGGTTTCCATATCTCATACCAATTTCGACGTTATTATTTGTATATTTTTTTAATTTTTCTGCAAATTTAATTGTATTAACAAGTAATGGGGAACCTTCTTTTGTCCAAATGCCTTTGTATTTAGATTGTATCTTACCTGGCCTAAAAGGCAGAACAATAAGATTAACTATCATCCATCTTAAAACTGAAGCTACAATATTTCTCAATACATCAATTCCTTTAGAGTATTCTTTTGGCCTTTTGGAAGGATAATCAAGCATATCTGGATCCGACAAAAATTGTTTTAAGTATCTCCTTAGCGCCGGGATGCTCGTTTCATCTGGAGTTCCAGTGTTCATAATCAGGTAGCCAACTTTATTTTTCTCTTTCATAGAAGATGCAATTAGATACTAGTTAAGTAGTTGTTTTAAAACAGTCTGTGAAATATATACATTATTTTATTATTTTTTAGCAAATAAATTGTTGTGAAAAACAAGAATTAACAAAAAGTTAACATAATATTTAGTAAATTAGTAGAAATGTACTTGACTTAAGTGGTCAAGTTTAATAAAAAGTATATCAAATTAGTCAACTATAACAGAAAGGTTTAGGCTATGAAGAATTTATTTATAAGTATATTTATCTCTTCTTTGGCTCTTTTTGCTTTAGCTTGTGGATCTACTGAGGCGGAAGTTCAAGTAGTAAAAGAAGTCCAAGAAGTTGAAGTTATTAAAGAGGTACCCGTAGAAGTTGTTAGAGAAGTCGCGGTTGTAGAAGAGAGGGTAAAAGAAGTTGAAGTTATTAAAGAAGTAGAAGTTGAGAAAACTCCAAAAACTTTAGTAATTTACTCTGGAAGGAGCGAGTCATTGGTTGGTCCAATTATTGCTCAATTCTCAGAGGCAACTGGAACTCCAGTTGAAGTAAAATATGGAAAAACAGCTGCTATGGCTGCTACTTTATTAGAAGAGGGAGATAAGACTCCAGCTGATGTGTTCTTTGCACAAGATCCGGGAGGATTAGGTGCTGTTGAATCAATGTTGGCAACTCTTCCAGCAAATATTACAGAGTTAGTACCTGACTGGGCAGATTCTCCTGATCGTAAATGGACAGGTATCTCTGGAAGAGCAAGGGTGGTAGTGTACAACACGGATGCAATTAGTG
>CESD01027794.1_pt1 | contig 12516 bp, 16 predicted proteins | sample 531191 | NCBI WGS metagenome assembly CESD01 (sample SAMEA2622021, study PRJEB7988) | marine metagenome | biome: marine biome (ENVO:00000447); feature: deep chlorophyll maximum layer (ENVO:xxxxxxxx); material: "saline water (ENVO:00002010), including plankton (ENVO:xxxxxxxx)" | depth 188 m
CAAATAGAAACATTTTTAAAAGAAGGAAATAAGGTAAAAATATCATTAATGCTTAGAGGTAGGGAAAATGCTTACCCTGAACTCGGGGTAGAAATATTAAAGAATATGTATTCTGAACTTAAAGATTACTGCGAAATTGATAAGGCCCCAGGAATGGAAGGCAGAACTTTAAGTATGATTATTGCACCAAAATAGGATATTGACGGAGTTATAATGCCAAAAATGAAAACACATAAGGGCGCTGCTAAGAGGTTTAAGTTAAGTGCTAATGGTAAGTTAATGAGATCAAAAGGGATGAAAAGTCACCTTAGGAGAAAGAAATCAAAAAGAACAAAGAGGCTTTTTGGTGCTAAAGTGTTGCTTGATGAAGCAGTTGGCCAAAGAATAAGAAAATTAATTAGGCGGTAAAATGGCAAGAGTAAAAGGTGGTTATACTACCCACAGAAGACATAAGAAAATTTTAGATAGTGTGAAAGGTCATTCAGGTTCTAGGCATAGAAGATTTAAGGTTGCTAAAGAGTCTTTGATTCACGCGTTAGCTTATAGTACTGCTCATAGAAGATCCAAGAAAAGAGATCAGAGGTCTTTAATGATAACCAGAGTTAATGCCGCAGCTAGAAAATGCGGAATAAGTTATTCTCAATTAATACATGGTATGAAAGAGTCTAATATTGAGTTAAATAGAAAGTCTTTGTCCTTGCTTGCTTACAATGATTTCGAAGCTTTTGAAAAAATTGTTGAAGAAGTTAAGTCAGATCTAAATTAGAGAATCTGCTATTACTATAAAACTGTAGATCATCATATATAGCAAAGAAAACTTATACACCTTTAAATTTTGCTCTCTGCTGTAATCTTTGGAAATTTTGAAAGTTATATAAATATAATAAATACCTATTATTGAGCATGATATTACATATATAATGCCTAACTTATCATTTATTAATGACATCGTTAAAGTAAGTAATACAAGTGTAATTGTGTGGAGCATCATAGGCCTGAACGTGGCATTAATACCTACCACTGAAGGCAGCATTGGTATTTTGGCTTTGGAATAATCATCCTTCATTAACATTGCTAAAGCCCAAAAATGAGGAGGGGTCCAGAAAAAAATTATTGCAAATAGATACCATGCAGATAAAGATAAATTTCCTGTAACAGCTGACCATCCAACTAAAGGTGGAAAACATCCTGCAGCGCCTCCAATTACTATATTGTGAATAGTTTTTTTCTTAAGCCAAAGAGAGTAGATTAAAACATAGAATAGCGTGCCTGATATAGCCATTAGGGCCGCTAATAAATTGGTTAAAGATAATAAAATTAAAAAACTAAAAATATTTAGAGTTATTCCAAATATTAATGCATTTGTTCTGCTTATCCTATCTCCTGCAACCGGCCTTTTAGAGGTCCTTTTCATAGTATTATCAATCTCTTTATCAATAGAATGATTTATTGCGCCCGCCCCACCAGAAGCAAAAGTTCCACCTAATATAACTGCTATCAAAACTTGAATGCTGGGTAAATCATTACTTGCAAGGAAAATTGCCGATAGAGCCGTGATAACCAAAAGAAGATTAACTTTTGGTTTAGTTAAAGTTGTATAGTCTCTTATGTATTGTTGTATATTCAACTTTTTCCTCTTAATCTAAATATATCTAGTGTTAAAAGGCAAAATAAAGTAGACACAGAGCCCCACAACACACTTGAAGTGCCTAAATGAGATACTCTGGCCCATATTTCAAACTTAGTCCAAGGATTTAACGCTCCCAAGATTATCTGTGCAACCATCATTAATAATGAGAATATAGAAATTATGATTATTGATCTACTGAAATTATTTTTTAATATTAAATAAAAAACATATAGACCAATTAATCCTGCAAAAGATGAAGCTATTCTATGGATCATGTGTATCCATCCTAAACCTGATTGGGGAAATATAGATCCAGATGTGCACAGTGGCCAAGAAGAGCATACTGTCCCAGCCCCTTTCCATACTGCATATGATCCTGTCAAAAGGGCCAATATTATTGATATTGCTACCACTCCAGTCATTATTGAATATTTATCTATGATCCATATGTCTTTATATGATGTTTCATTAGGAATGTATAGAGATATTAATGATATTCCTAAAGTAAAAATTATTATTTGAGCAAGGAATAAATGCAATGTTCTTAGTGATGGCTCTAATTCAGTTAAGACAACTGCGCCACCTATTCCTCCTACTAATATAACTAGCAATAGGCTTAAAGTTGACATTAGCAACAGAAGTTTATTTTTTCTTTCATAAAAAATAACGAATAGATTAATCATTAATATAGACAAACCTAATATAGCTCCGCTTGTTCTGTGACCCCATTCGATTAGTGTGTGATAATTCATAGGTGGGATTATTTTTCCATAACATAAAGGCCAATCAGGACATCCTAGCCCTGAACTTGTAACTCTCACAAAACCACCAAGGCTTATTTGGAAAATACAATCAATTATTGAAAAAATAATTAGAAGTTTCAGCATTCTTTTATTGAACAAAGAACTAGTCTTATAAAATGAAATAGAAACCATTTCCTATTATTTTATCTATCTCTTCTCTCTCTTTGAGAGCCATCTGAAATAGGTTCATTTACGAATACATCACCATTTCTAATTTTAAGATTAAATGTACAGCCTTCCTCAGTACAAACCCAAGCTTTATAGTGTATTGATGCACCTTGTCCACCAAAATCAGACAGTGGTACTAATACTGCATCAGGGTTGTCACAACTCAAGCATTTTGGAAATTGCTCAGCCATTATTACCGCCTCCTTTATCTTTGATATATTTTAATTATACAATAACAGTCTCTTTAATAGTAACGGGTATTCATTTAATTATATTATGTTAGTGCTAGGTATTGAAACATCATGTGATGAAACTTCGGCAAGTTTAATTGATGAAAAAAATCATCTCTTATCAAATATTATTATTTCTCAAAATAAAATCCATGGTCCTCATGGAGGGATTATTCCTGAACTAGCATCAAGGCAGCATATTATAAATATTGATAAAGTTATAGATGAAACTATTGATAAATCAGGGGCAGAATTAAAAGATATTGATCTTATTGGAGTTACAAATGGGCCTGGATTAATAGGCTCATTAATTGTGGGGGTTAATTATGCTAAAGGTTTAGGAATTTCTCTTTCTAAGCCAGTAATTGGAGTTAATCATCTTAAAGCTCATGTATTTGCTGCTTGGATAAAAGAAGATAAAGAAACGGGAAAAACTTATGAAACCCCTACTGAATTTCCTTTAATGTGCTTAATAGTATCTGGTGGCCATACCGATTTAGTTATGTTAGATAATAATTTTCAATTTGAGTTGATAGGGCGCACTAGAGATGATGCAGCCGGTGAAGCATTTGATAAAGCTGCAAGATTGATGGGATTAGGGTTCCCAGGTGGCCCTGAAGTTGATAAGAAGGCTATGTTATCTGATGAAAGTTATAAATTCCCTAGAGCATACATGAAAGACACGCATGATTTTAGTTTTAGCGGGATGAAAACTGCCTTCCTAAACTTATCTAATTCAGAATCACCTTTAGTTGATGAAAAGATATCTAAGTTATCTAATACTTTTCAAGAGGCAATTGTTGATGTGTTAACAAAGAAAACTATCGATGCATCAGTAAAATTTAATTGCAAGGGAATAGTGTTAACTGGAGGAGTTGCGGCCAACTCTTGGCTTAGAGAAGAAATGGTTAGAAAATCAAATTTACCAGTATATATTCCTGAGAAAAAATTATGTACTGATAACGGGGCTATGGTTGCATCATTTGTAGTTGAAAACTCTAAATTCAATCTATTAAACAAGGAAGATAATCTGGATGTTTATTCAGTTTTAAATTATTAAGATATTTTTAATGTTTTAAAAAATTCTTTTATTTCATCAATATTTTTATGATCTATATCTTCGCTTATATCTTTTCCATTAACATATAAAATTAATGATATTTTAGGCTTAGCAAAAATATAATCCAAAGAAAGAAATAAAGACACTAATACGAGAATTATTGATCCTACGATTGAGATAATAGGGGCTGACGATAATTGCCAGACCAATATGGCTAACATAAATCCTGCAATAGCCCAAATCGCTTGAGAATTATCCTTTTTATTAAAGGATAATTCATAGCCATTAATTTCATTTAATTTAATCTCTGAAATTAGATCATTATTTTCAATATTCTTTTCAAACCTAACCCCTTTTGCAGATTTATAGAGAACTACCCCTTTTCTTAATTCTGTTTCTTTTTTGTTCGCGATTGCCATTAGTTCTTAAATTTATTTAACATTTCTACTGTGGATTCTTCAAATCTAATGGAGTTAATGTAGTCACCTACAATCAATTTGCCAGCTTTTCTTGCCGCTTTCTCTATTTTATTATGAGTTTCTAATACTTTTGGATGATTAGGTTCGCCTGGAAATCCTAAATCTGCTGCTAAATCATGAGGGCCAAATGCAATTCTATTAATTCTTTTTTCTTTCAAAATTGAATCTAAATTTTCAACTGCTTTTACAGATTCAATTTGAATTGTAAGTTCCATGTTGCTGTTAGCCCAATTAGCATAACTTAATTTATCTGATACTTCATCGTGCTTACTCATAAAAGATTGCTCTCCAAATTCAGTGCCTCTTCCACCGCCCCATGATCTTTTACCAAGGGGAGGGAACAAGCAACTGTCTGCTAATAATTTTGCTTCCTCAAATGTATCAACATGAGGACCCATTATCCCTTGGACACCCCTATCTATAAATAGATTAATTTCTTGTTTTGATATTTTATGAATTCGTGCTGTAACTGTTAAGCCGCATGAAATAGCTAATTGGCATATGCTTTCAATAGAATCAACAGAAAATGCGCCATGTTCAGCATCTAAATGTATTGCATCGTAATTAAGTTTTGAAGCGTACTCTATTACATCTAAATTTGCAGATTTAATGCCCACAACATTAGCTATTTCTTTTTTTCTTATTTTCTCTAAGATTCTGTTGTTATTCATTACTCATCTCCTTTTAAGAATTAAAGGTTATCAGAATTATTTATATTAAACATATATCTAACCTCCACCAACAGCATTAATAATTTCTATTGAGGAATCGTCTTCTACAATGAATGTATTATGCTTTTCTTTTGGTACTACATTCCTATTTATCGCAACTGCAATAGAAATATTATCTATGCTCAAAACCTTTAACATTTCATTAATTGTGCAATTAAATGGTATTGATTTTTTTTTACCGTTTATGAAAACTTTTATTTTATCTGTGTTTTGTTCCATTTAATTTTTGTTCTAAATGTATATATGTAGACTCTGGATCCTTACTTAGCAATAGTTCTCGCATAACTGCAATTCCGCTGATTTTATAATTTACTAGGTCATCTAAATTATAAATATTTATACCCCCAACTAAAATAACTGACAACCTTTTGATTTCACATATTTCTTTAATTGTATGTTGTGCAAGGGGAGGGGAGCCAGGATGACTTTTTGTTTCAAATGTTGGTCCTAGATGAACATAATCAATAATATTTTCTAGTTTTTTTCCTTTTTTGTAATTTCCATGGATTGATCTGCCAATAATTAACTCAGGTAATAACTTCTTATTAACCAATTTATATTTTTCTGGAAAATGAACCCCATCGCATTGATATTTCTCAGCTAATTTTACTGAACCATTTAAGATTAACTCACATTTTCCTGATGTTAATTCTCTTAATTTTGATACAAAATCTTCTAATTTTTTTTCGGGCATTGATTTCTCCCTAATTTGAACTCTATTAAGTCCAAGAGGTAGAATAATTTTTATTAAATTAATAATTTTAGATTGGTTTAGTATTCTAGTGTTAGTAATTAGGGTTATTGATTTTTTATTAGTCACTTTAATTATTTAGAAGTGTCTATTAAATTTATTTCTGGAGAACTTGCTGAAGCAATAACTTTAGATTGAATTCTACCCGCTAGATAAGAATTTCTACCTGCTTCTACACCTAATTTAAATGCTTTTGCCATCATATGGGGTTTTGATGCTTGTGCTATAGCAGTATTTACAAGTACAGCATCAGCACCTATTTCGAGCATTTTTGAAGCATCAGAAGGAACTGCTAATCCAGCATCAACTACTACAGGAATTTTGGCTTGATCAATAATTATTTTTATACTTTCCTCATTTTTTATTCCATTTCCTGACCCAATGGGTGATGCAAGAGGCATTACGGTTACACAACCTATATCTTCTAATCTTTTTGCTAACGTAGGGTCAGCATTTATATAAGGTAATACTTTAAAACCTTTGTTAATTAAAGACTCTGCGGCTTCTAATGTCATGATGGGGTCAGGTAGCAGATATTTCTTATCTAGTATGGCCTCAAGCTTAACCCAATCAGTCCCAATGAGTTCTCTCGCAAGTTCACAAGTTAATATTATTTCAGATAAATTTTTACAGCCTGCAGTATTAGGTAAGATATTAATTTTGCTTTGCTTTAAGAGTTGAAGCAAATCTTTATCTTTTGAAGATTTTTTTTCTAAATCTAGTCTTCTTATAGCAACAGTTATAAGTTCAGACTCAGAAGATAAGATATATTTTTCTAATTCTTCTAAATTTCTGTGTTTGCCTGTTCCTATAAATAATCTGGAACAAAATTCTTTTCCGTCTATAATTAATTTGTCAGTCATTGTTACTGGCCACGTTTTTATAATTAATATAATTATATTTCATTATTGTATTTTATTAGGAATTTATTTTATGAATCTAGAAAAAAATACCTTTCTATCTGGATTATTGATTGATTTAGATGGAACTATTTTAAACAAGAATGATTTTATTTCACAAAAAGTGATTTTTGATTTGAAAGAATTAAAGGATCTTATGCCCATCTCAATTGTATCTGGCAGAGGCCCTCAAGATGTGTTTAAGTTTGCTAAACTATTAGGTTTATATGGCCCTCAATATGGTGAAAACGGCAGTAGTTCTATCGATGCGGCAAGTGGAGAATTAATTTTTCAAAACTTGATAATTAAAGAATCAGCCGAATTAATCTTCAATAAAGTAAAACAAACAGACTTTGATTATATTGTTGTGTCTAATGGCATCACGCTTATAAATCCCATAGATAAGTTAACTAATATTTCTTCTATAGTTATTTCATCTAAAAAAGAAGAAAATTTAGACTTATTTAATTACAAACTAGGGACATTAAAAGGTGTAATTAGTCAAAAATCTATAGACGAAAATGGGAATAATTTTCTAAACTACCATAATGAATTTTCCGGGAAGGATAAATCATTAAGACATTTTATTAATTTCTATAACTTATCTGAAGAAAGAACATTTGTTATAGGTGATGGAATGAATGATATTCCGATGTTCTTAGTTTGCAAAAATTCAATAGCAATGGGAAATGCAAATGATGAATTAAAGAAACATGCTGATTTCATAACCAAATCAATTAATGAAGATGGGGTTTCTTATGCAATTGAGAAATTTGTTTATCCTATTATTTAGACTTACTTCTTAATGTAGAAACACCTGCAGATAGGGCAGTCCTCCATATTTTTATTTCAGATTTTAGGGCAGGTTTATATTTTTGAGAATATTCACCCATTTTTCTGAATTTTTTTATCCTTCTTTTAGATAATGTCTTAGGGAAGGTATCTTTTATAGAAATTAATTCTTCTAGAATTGATTCTTCTAATAATCTTGCAGATTCTTCATGATTTCGATGTGATCCACCTTCTGGTTCGTCAATAATCCTGTCTATAATACCTAATTCTAAACAATCTACTGAAGTTAATCTCATAGTTTTTGAAACTTCATTAGCTTTTCTCTTATCACCGGTTTTTATCTTTGCTAACTCTTCCGGACTTAAAGGGGTAAAAATGGAATTTTTAAACATCATTATTGAATCAGCAATGGAAAACGCTAATGCGGTTTCACTGCCCCCTTCACCGATAATTACTGAAATTATAGGATTTTCCGAATTCAATTTTTTTGATATTAATTCACTGATTGAGAAAGCAAGCCCGTCATATTCTGATTTTAAAGATAATTCGGGAGATACAGAATCAACTATACATAAGCAAGGTATATTAAATTTTTGTGCTATGTCTAATGCTCTTGAAGCCTTTCTAAACCCGGAAGGAGTTATTTTATTATTATAGTTTCTAGAAACATTATTGGACGACACTTTTGTTAGAATCTCTCTATGCTGAGCAATTAAAACTACAGGCTCCCCTGATATTTTGCCAAGGCCTATTTTGACAGATCTATCATTTCCTCCAGATCTATCTCCATTTAATTCAATAAATTCATTAAATATCCTAGATATGTAGTCAATTGATTTTGGTCTTTTTATTTTTCTAGATAGTTGAACTGAATTCCATGCAGTAATATCTTTGTAATCTATTTTTGAAACTATTTTATTAGTCTTTTTTTTCTTAAGAGTGAATGTTGGTTTTAAAACACTTAACAATGTAGTTAATTCAAATTTAAGATCATTTCTTGAAATTATATTGTCAATAAATCCAGAATTTAAGAAGTCTTCAGAGAGATATTTTTCTGATTCTATATTTCCAGTCATTTCTTTCAGTTTTCTATATGGAGAATAACCGATATGCGCACCTGGTTCGGCTATAATTATGTCGGATAGTGTCGCAAAACTTGCCATAGCCTGTCCTGTGGAAGGATTGCTTAATATTGAAATTAGAGGTTGATTAGAATTTTTCAGATTATTAACAGCAGCAACCGTTTTGGACATTTGCATAAGTGACATTACGCCTTCCTGTATTCTACTTCCCCCGCTATTAATCAAAGTTATTACAGGCAATTTCTTTTTAGTAGCCATTTCTAATGAAAGTGCAATTTTTTCACCAACGATCAATCCCATACTTCCTCCTAAAAAACCAAAATCAAGTGCAATTATTATTGCCTCTTGACTTCCTATCTTGGCGATTCCGCATAACACTGCCTCATTGAGTCCTGTCCTACTTTGATCAGTTTTGATTTTTTTATCATATGATTCTATTTCTTCTTCAGCTATTTCTTCATATGAAGTAGTAATTTTATTAAAAATTTCAGTAAATGTTCCTTTATCTGCAATTGAATTTATTCTTTGCCTTGCAGACATATGAAAATGGAAATTACAATACGTGCAAATTTTATAGTTTTTATATTCTGAAGATTTTTCTAAATCTTTATTGCATTTGAAACAAGATATCTCATTGAACTCATCATCAAATATTGTTTCTTCCTTAAAAATCATCTATAAGACCTCTCTTGCTTTTCCTGCATCACCAGGCCCTACCACTCCTTGTTCCTCTAGTTCATCCATTAGCCTTGCTGCTCTCGGATATCCTATTCTTAACCTTCTTTGCAAGAACGAAGTAGAAAGGGTTCTTTGACCTTTAGCTAAATTTTGAGCTTGCAATATTAAAGAATCTTCAGAATTTATTTCTTGCACTTCTTCAGAAAAAACATCTACCATTCTATCTAGATCAAGTTTTTTTAAAGGGTTATAAATTTTGTGATTTTTCCAATGTCTTACTATCGACTCCACCTCTTCATCTGAGATGAAAATACCTTGCGCTCTTTTCGGAGAAGGGTTATCAATTGGAACAAATAACATATCGCCTTTCCCTAATAATTTTTCGGCTCCAGGAGAATCAATTATTGTTCTTGAATCAATTTGAGAGGTAACTGAAAATGAAATTCTACTAGGAAAGTTTGCTTTTATTAGACCTGTAACTACATCTACTGAAGGTCTTTGTGTTGCTACAACCAGGTGTATTCCTGTAGCTCTGCCAAGTTGAGCCAACCTGACAAGTAATTTTTCAACTTCATTAGACGCAGTTAACATTAAGTCAGCTAATTCATCGACTATGATAACTATGTAAGGCATTTTTATTCTATTGTTTTTTTCAGATTTATCGTTGTAAGTTGCTATATTTTTTGAATTATCTTCCTCCAATTGCTTAAATCTAAATTGCATCTCTTCTACCATTAGTTTTAAGGCTATTATCGCCTGAGATGACTCAACTATTGGGTCGGTTAATAAATGAGGTATGCCTGCATATGGGGTCAGTTCAACTCTTTTAGGATCAATCATTATCAATCTAACTTCATCAGGATTTTTTTTCATTAGAAAGCCAGCAATGATTGAATTTATACACACACTCTTTCCGGATCCTGTTGCCCCAGCAACTAATAAATGAGGTAACTTTGTAAGGTCGCAATTTAGTGATCTGTTATCACTGCCTGTTCCTAAAGCTATTGGAAGAGTATATTTATCGAAGTCCTTATTTTTTTTATCAAAAATTAAATCTTTTAATCCAACAGTGGATGTTTTAGAGTTTGGTATCTCTATTCCTACTAATGATTCTCCAGGCATAGGAGACTGGAATCTAATATTTTGAGATGCCAATGCAAGTGCAAGATCTTTTTCTCTTGCAAGAATATGGTCTACCCTTACCCTTTTTGATGAATTTCCATAACCAGGTGCAAGACCATACATGGTGACAGTCGGTCCAGATTTAACTTGATCTACCGAAACTTCTATTCCATGTTCGCTTAATGTTTTTTCAATTAAATCTTTTTTTGCACCTATATCATTTTGATTTTCTTCTCCAGATTCAATAGATGCAAGAATTTCTTTATTGGGCAATTGCCAATTTAAATTTTCATTTGTATTGGGAGTAAATGTATGACTAATATCACCATCTTGATTTGAAGAGATAATCTGAGAATCTAAATTATTATTTTCGACAAATTTTAAATTATATTCATCAGTATTTTCAACTATATCTTGATTAATATTATCCATTTCATCTATTGCTTCTTGATGCATTTTTGCACCATCATCTTCTTGTTTTTTAGACTTAGATGAAATTGATTTAATTGAGGTCGAGATAAAACTGATTAGTTTTTTAGACTGATTTAAGGTATTTCTAGGGAAGAATAGGGTTAAAACTAATATGTTTAATATAATTAATCTTAGAACCCCTGTTGAATAATTTAATAACGTAGGTGTATATCTGTCCCAATTAGTTGGCCATTTTATTATAAATTCACCTAGTAGCCCCCCATAAGACGATTGAAAAATTCCATCTGGGTTGAATGTAAAAAAACTAAAAATGGCTGATGCTTCTAGGATGATTATTAGTGGGACGGTAGTTAGATAAAATTTTGCTCCCTTTTTATTTAAAATGTTTGTATATAGGCTGGCGAAGGTTAAAGAAAGTATCCATAAAAACATGGCGATAAATGATATGCCAAAAAAGTTAATCAAAAAAGGTTGATAAATTATATTTCCATATCCAGTTGAAAATATTTCTATCTGAAGGACTGAAAGCAGTATCGACAAGATCAAAACTGCAAAAAAAACATATATTCTATTTTTGGTGCAAAATTCCCTAATTTTTTTCATAAATACTAAAATAATCGTTCTATTGTTACTGTAAGTAAATAGAACCTATAAATCAATTAGAGAGCCATATATATTAAGACTAATTTGTGGCTATTCAGTAATTCCTTTTCTTTCTAAGAATGCTAAGGCATCTGCCACAGTAACTATATTTTCTGCTTCTTCATCGGATATTTCTAGATCATTATCATCTGTAGAAAATTCACTTTCCATTGCCATTATCATCTCTACCACATCTAGGGAATCAGCATCTAAATCATCTATAAAAGATGAATCAGGCTTAATATCATCCGCATTTACAGAGAGAGATTCTGCGATAATTTCATATAATCTTTCTTCAATTGTCGCCATTTTTACCCTTCTTTCGCTTGTTTTCTAATTCAATTTTCTTTATTTTTTTCATTAAAGACTTGATAACCCCTTTAATAAACTTATTAGAGTTATCTGAACCGAAAAGATAACCTAATTTTTCAAAATCTTCAACTAACTGCTTATTACTACCTTTAAAATTATTATTTTTTATTTCCCAAAAAGCTAATCTTAGCAAGCTCTTGTCTATTACTGATAACTGATTTATGGGATATTCTTCAGCGAATGATTGGATCACATGATCAAGGATTTCTTTATCTTCATATATTTTTATTCCAATATTCGTTGAACTATTTATCTCTTTATCGGTTAAGTCATCACTATTATTTTCAATAGCAGTTCCAATTAGAGTATGATTCTTATCATTTGTAACATCAAGATAATATAAAACTTGCAAAATTAACTTTCTTTTAATTTGAGTTTTATTCAGCGGAATGTCTATTGAGTATTCTTCAAATGACTCAATGTCTTTAGACCCTAACAATTCTTTTTGTTCTTCTACTATTATCTTGGTTGTCTAGTTGATTATTCAGATTCTAATGCTTTTAATGAATCTACGTTGTTGGTAGAGCAATTAGAATCTATTCTCTTTATGAGACCCGATAGAACTTTACCTGGACCAAATTCAATAAATTGATCGTAACCATTTGCAGACATATATTTAATAGTTTCATTCCATTGCACGCATGA
>CESD01040238.1_pt1 | contig 12487 bp, 13 predicted proteins | sample 531191 | NCBI WGS metagenome assembly CESD01 (sample SAMEA2622021, study PRJEB7988) | marine metagenome | biome: marine biome (ENVO:00000447); feature: deep chlorophyll maximum layer (ENVO:xxxxxxxx); material: "saline water (ENVO:00002010), including plankton (ENVO:xxxxxxxx)" | depth 188 m
ATCTATTACATCGGACAGTCCTAAATTTAATCCCTGGCCAGCAAGCGGATGCATAGTATGAGCTGAGTCTCCAACTAGAACAGCCCTATTTGAAAAGTACTCTTTCGCATGTAATTGATGGAGAGGAAATGAAGATATTTCTTCCCGCATCTTGAAGCTGCCTAATTTACTTTCTGTTTTGAGCTTTAGTTCTCTTAAAAATTCTGCAGGTTCTGAGGTTAATAATTTATCTGCATAAGCTTTATCGGCTGACCATATTAAAGATGCTAATTCTTCTTCTTCAACTCTAACTGGAAGTATTGCAATAGGTCCAGTACTAGTAAAAATTTGATAAGCAGTATCATGAATAGGAATTTCTGACTCAAGTAGAGTAACAATAGCGGTTTGTTCATAACTCCATGTTCTTATAGGTATAGATGATAGGCTTCTAATTGATGACATTGACCCGTCAGATCCCACAACTAAACTTGCTGTTAAACTTAGTCCAGAGTCAGTTTGTACATCTATCGATTCATTTGCTTCTTTAATTACAGAAACTGATACATTTTCTACACGATTAACATTCGGTAGGTCTTTAAGCAAGTCATATAATGCGGTTAATATAGTATTATTATGAGCTATGTTGCCTAGCTTACTTCTAGAAATATCTTTGGCATTAAATATAATCTTAGAAGATCCCTCAGCATCCCAAACCTCGATATTGGTAAATTCTTTCGAGCTATGATTAACCTTTTCCCATAACCCAATCTTCTTAAAAAAATCTATAGAAGCTAGGTTTAGAGATGCAGTTTTTCCTTTGAAAAGATCGGTCTTTTGGATTTTTGAAGGAGATCCTTTATCCAATAAACATATCTTCATTCCAGCCTGTCCCAGCAGAAGAGCAAGTGAAGCGCCCGCAACACCACCTCCAACTATGATAGCTTCATATTTCACTTAAGACTGAACAGTATTTTCTACATCCTCAATAGATCTAGGGATGTTGGGAGTTAAAACCTCAAAACCATTGTTAGTTACCAGAACATCATCTTCTATTCTTACACCTATCCCCTTCCACTTGTCATCAACACCTTCTAAAGAATCTAAAATATAAATTCCCGGCTCTATAGTCATAACCATTCCCTGTTCAAGTTCCCTCCAATCACCATCTTGCTTATAACTACCTACATCATGAACATCCATTCCTAGCCAATGCCCTATTCTATGCATGTAAAATTTAGAATACTCTCCATTATCTATAGCCTCTTTTTTACTACTTTTAATAATTCCTAAATCAATCAATCCCTCTACAATGACTTCAACCGATTTTTCATGAGCTAAATTCCATTTATTTCCTGGTTTAAGCTGATCCATAGATTGCCTATGCGCCTCTAGTACAACAGAGTAGATCTGTTTTTGCTCTTCTGTAAAGTGACCATTAACTGGAAACGTCCTTGTAACATCAGATGCGTAGTATTTATACTCACAGCCTGCATCAACTAAAACCACATCTCCATCTTTAAGCTCACTGTTGTTTTCAACGTAATGCAATATACAAGCATTATTGCCTCCACCAACTATCGAGTTATAAGCAGGAGATCTGGCACCATTCTTATTAAAAGCGTATAAATACTCAGCTTCCAACTGATACTCATACATCCCCGGCTTTACAGCCTTCATTGCCCTGATATGAGCTTCAGTTGTTATTTCTGCAGCTTCTTTCATGACCGCAATTTCTTCATTTGATTTCAATAACCTCATCTCATGAATTATAGAATCTAGAGAAAGTAGATTTTGAGGAGGTTCGGCACCAGCTCTAGTATTCAATCTTATTTGATCAACCCAAGTACTAATTCGTTTATCCAGGCCACAGGGAGAACTCATAGAATAGTAAATATTCTTAGCACCTTCCAACAACTCTGGCATTAAAGAGTCCACAGCTGAAATACTTAACGACTTATCTGCATTAAAGTCCTTCACAGCACCTTTCTGACCAGATCTAAACCCATCCCATTGTTCTTTTAGTGAGTCTCTATCTCTACAAAAGATTATAAAATTATCCTTTTTTTCGTATGGTCTTATCAGCAATATAGATTCTGGCTCTTCGTATCCTGATAGATAGTAAAAATTACTATCTTGCCTATACAGATAATCAGTATCAGAAACTCTTGATTTAACAGGGGAAGAAGCAACAATAATCGCAGAATCATCTAAGACCTTTTGCGATAATTCTGATCTTCTTTCTGAGAAATTAAATTGCTTGTTAATCATAAGTAATAATTTTATATGTCATGTTAAATCATGCTGGCAAGAAAAACAGTTGAAAGTTAAAATTAGATTGAAGAAAAAAGAAATGTCAGAAGAAAAATTTCAAAAACTAGAAACAGAAGTCAAGAAACTGATTAAGGTTAGTCAACAGCTCAAAGAAGTAAATGAAGACTTATCAAAAAAGAATTCTAAACTGAATAAACAAAATAAAAATTTGGAAGAATCCTTAAATAAAGCAAAAAAAGGCATTAACCAAATAATAAATCGTTATAAAAGATAAAAATGGGAAAAAATGTAACAACTGTAAAGATTTTAGATTCTTCCTATAAAATTGCATGTCCTCTAGAAGAAGCTGATGCGGTTAAGGAAGCTGCTGTATTCCTAGATGATAGGCTTAGAGAGATTAAGAAAAGTTCAGACCTTGATGACAAAAAGACTGCGATACTAACTGCCCTTAATATAACAAACGAATACTTAAAAAGTTTATCAAATCCTCAAGTTAAATCTTTAGATTCACCTGCACTGGATGAGCTCACAAAAGCGGTAGAGAATCAGTTAAAAAGTTTGTCTTTGTAAGACTCATATTAGGTTATACTTTTCATTAGTTTCCTGGGTTATTCGATAGTCTTTACTACTCTCGAGCCGATATAAAAAAATTAGGAGATTTTGGAATAATTCTTGTTGTGCATGCCCAGAATTGGGAAGCCTGATAAATTTACAAAATCACCGCCTTGAACTTCACGGTTCAGGGAAGTAAATGACAACGGTAATCTGGGAAACTTCTCGTTGATGAATACGAAAAATAACCTCAGAAAACAAACACTAAAAAAAAGAAATAGTCTCTTAGAGAAAGAAAGGCTTGATGCTGAGAAATCCCTTTTTCAGTCATGGAATGCTATCAAAGATTCCTACAAGACAGATAAAGTAGCTCTATATTGGGCAGTAAAAGGAGAGATTTTAACTAACAGTTTAATTAATCACTTTCTAGAGCAAGGATCTGAGTGTTTTTTTCCTGTTGTATCTAATAATAAAGCAAACAAGAACTTAGATTTCGCTTTTTTTGAGAAAGAAAATCCTCTAAATAAAAATAGATTTGATATACCAGAGCCTAACGAGGCAAAAATTATTGATTTAAATGACCTAGATATCATTTTTTTACCCTGTGTTTGCTTTGATTCTATTGGAAATAGAATCGGTATGGGGCAAGGCTTTTATGATCAAACCTTAAGTAAGCTTTCATATAAAAAAGAAACTAAATTAATTATATTAGCTTATGACTTTCAAGAAGTTGAAAGTTGTATGGCAGAAGAACACGATATAAAAGCAGATGCCTGTATAACCCCAAATCAGTATCTGGACTTTAGTCAATAAGCTTATTTTAAAAATGCTTTATAGGCCAGATTATCTGTTTCTTCCCAAAATCTAAAACCCGTTTTTTCTAGGTATCTTAATAACTTTAAGTAATTCTTAGATTGTGATTCGAATCCAACCAATACTCTGCCATATGCTGAACCTTGATTTCTATAATGGAAAAGAGTTATGTTCCAGTTATCACTTAGCTTATCTAAAAAATCAACCAAAGCACCGGGACGCTCAGGAAATTCAACTCTGAAGAGATATTCCCCCTTTTCAGAGATAGTTTTAGGAGCCCTTCCTCCAACCATATGTTTGACATGCAATTTTGCTACTTCGTTTTCAGATAAATCTTTTGGTGAATAGCCTTTAGACCTGAGATGCCTGAGTAGCTTCGTCTTTTGATTAGAATCATTGAATCTGCAGGCTACAAATATACTTGCTTCTTCACTATCCTCAGCCCGGTAATTAAATTCTGATATCATTCTTTTACCTAAAATCTTACAAAACTTTCTGAAACTTCCTTTTTGTTCTGGAATCCTAACGCTAAGTAAGACCTCCTTCCGTTCTCCTAACTGAACTCTCTCAACAATATGTCCTAACCTGTCAAAATTTAAATTTGCTCCAGAATTAATAGCTATAAGATTCTTATTTTTTAAACCTTTCGATTTTGTATACTTTTTCAGTCCAGCTAAAGCCAAAGCCCCTGCAGGCTCAGGAATAGTTCTTGTTTCTTGAAAAGTATCTTGCACTGCTGAGCACATTTCATCAACGGAAACAGTTATCACATCATCTATCCATTCCTTAATCAAAGCAAAAGTTACTTTACCAATCTGTTTGACTGCGACACCATCTGCAAAAAGACCAACTTCTTTAAGAGATAGTCTCTTATTATTCTTAATAGCTAAGTCTAAACACGCAGCATCATCAGGCTCTACACCGATTATCTTAATTTCTGGATATACAGACTTGATATACGTTCCTATACCGGCTAACAAACCTCCTCCCCCTACAGGCACAAAGATAGCTTCCGTTTTAAAGTTCACTTGCTCTAAGATCTCCTTCCCAACAGTTCCTTGACCTGCAATTACATCCTTATCATCATATGGATGAATAAAAGAATAATCTTCCTTCTTAGCTAACAAGACTGCGTGGTTAAAAGCTTCATCAAAGTTATCACCAAAAAGAGTAACCTTGCCTCCAAAATTCTTTACTGCATTGATCTTTATCAATGGCGTGGTAATTGGCATAACAATGATTGACTTTAAACCCAGTTTTTGAGCAGAATACGCAACTCCTTGTGCATGATTGCCTGCAGAAGCAGCTATTACAGGTCTATTTGAGCCCCTTTTCTTAAGTTTTGATAACTTGTTATAAGCACCTCTTAGTTTAAAAGAAAAAATAGGCTGTAAATCTTCTCTTTTTAGATAAATATTGTTATTTAAAGACTTTGACAGAGCATTTGCTCTAGTAATAGGGGTTACATCAGCAATATCATAGACACTAGAGTCATTTATTGACTTGTTATATGCTTTAAATACTTTAGAAATCATTAATCTATATTAACCGCTTATCTGCAAAGCGCGTTATTATACTGATAGGCTAATAATATTCATTAACATAAGTATTTTATGAATCAAGATAGTAAAAAAAAGAATGCAGCTGAAGCTGCTTTTGATTTGATTAAACCTAAACTTAATAAAGATACTGTATTAGGTATAGGAACCGGTTCAACTACTAATTTTTTTATACATGCACTGAATAGTTTAAATGTAGAAATCAAAGGAGCTGTTTGTAGTTCAATTTCTTCAGAAAAAAGCCTAAGTTCTTCTTTAAAAATTTTAAGCTTAAATGAAGTACATTCAATTGACTTTTATATCGACGGAGCAGATGAATACAACGATAGATTTGAATTAATAAAAGGAGGCGGGGGAGCTCTGACTAGAGAAAAAATATTAGCTTCTTCATCAGATAAGTTTATCTGTATTGTTGATGATAGTAAGCATGTAGATCTGCTTGGAAAATTTCCATTACCAATAGAAGTATTAGAAATAGCGAGAAGTGCCATCTCTAGGCAACTCATGAAAATGGGCGGGAAGCCTGTTTACAGAAATAACTTTAAGACAGACAATGGAAATCAAATTATAGATGTGCACAACTTCCCTATACAAGTACCTTTTGAGCTAGAAGAAAAGCTAAATAATATTCCTGGAGTTGTTGAAAATGGAATCTTTTCTAATAGAAAAGCGGATATTATTATAAAAGCAAAAGATACTAATATAGAGGTGTTAGAAAGATAGTAAGTACTTACTTTACTAAAGTAATTTTGATATTTCTTTTATCATTAAATCGCTATCTGGCTCTATAGACTTATCAAAGCTTTCAACTGATCCCTGCCTGGAAATTAGGTACTTATGAAAGTTCCAACCAGGTTTAACTCCAGACTCTTTTGTTAATGCTTTAAAGAAGGAGTTGGCCTTGTTGCCTTTTACAGAAGAGGTGGCAAACATTGGAAAAGTTACGCCATACTCTGTACTACAAAAATCTTTTACTTTTGATTCATCGTTATATTCCTGAAACATAAAATCCCTTGAAGGAAAGCCTAAAATTACAAAGTCTTCAGTACCATATTTTTCGTACAGTGCTTGTAATGATTTATATTGGTATGTAAAGCCACATCTGCTAGCAACATTAACTGCAAGAATAACTTTATCTTCATATTTACAAAGATTAACTGATTCTGTCGAATCAAGTATTCTAATATCATGGTCTAAAACCTTTGGACAATCAGAATAAATGTAATTTCCAATAAACAATAATATAAATATAAATAACTTCTTCATATAAATCCCTTTTTTGTAGAATCTTAGTATATCCAAACTTGCGCTTTCTCTTCAACAAGCTCAAATAACTCAATTACGTCTGAATTATACATCCTTATACAGCCATCTGAGGCAGGTTTTCCTATTAATCCTTCTTCTGCAGTACCATGTATATAAATATACCTCGACCTAGAGTCTATTCCCTTGCCTTTATTTTTACCTACTTCTAAGCCGTCTAACCATAGTATTCTAGATGTAACATGATCAAAATCAGTATCCACTTCTTCAGTTATAATATTTGCTATAGCTCCGTTCCACACCCTTCCCTTTAGTATTGCGTTAACTGGAAGGTTCTGACCCAATTTTCTATAAATCTCATGTTTTCCAAGTGGGGTTTTTAAACTATTAGCTTCACTACCTGTACCATAATATGAGCTTGATATCTTATAAACTTTAAAAACTGTACCTTTTTTTAAAAAAAACATGTTTTGATTGTCTATATCAACATACAATAGTGATTCCAATTGATTAAACGATTGATCAATAGATGCAATAGATTGTAAAACACTATTTTTATTATATTTTATATTGTTTTCCATAATCATAGTACTGCATGAATTTAAAAATAAAATAAAGAATATTAGTAATTTAAATTTTCTTATTAATATATTAAATAACATTTGTTCCTTTTAATTTAATTATCTAATTAAATATATAATTTTTTCTATTATTAATAAATAAATACATAAACATAATGCTTATAATTAAAAATAGAGGGAAATTTCCATATTTTGCATAGAAAGTCTCACCCTTATACAAGTTTATCTCTTTTCTGAGTAATTTATCTTCAAAATAACTCTGTTTTTCTATTATTTCTCCATTTTTTGATATAAATGCACTTATTCCGCTGTTTGTGGACCTTAAAATTGCTTTTTTATGCTCTAAGGCCCTATTCTGAGCAATTTCTAAGTGCTGAATTGGGCCATAAGATCTGCCAAACCAGGTATCATTGCTTATTGTAACGATTAAGTTGCTATCAAAAGCAGTTTTCCTAATTAAGTCAGGGAAAGCAATTTCATAGCATATACTAGCTGAAATTCTTATATTTCCAGCATTTATTATGTTTAATTCTTCTCCAGGGAGTGTATTTGTCAGTTTTAGCCCCAATATATCAAATAATTTACCAGTAAGATGCTCAAAAGGAATGAATTCTCCAAATGGAACTAGTTTTATCTTGTCATAATGAGTATCTGCTTCTCCTAGGCCTAATATTCTATTTCTTACTTTGAAATTATCTTCCCTTTCAACTATGCCTGTTAATAAAGTTATACCTTTTTCCCTAGCTTGATTGTCTATATCAACTATCCAATCGGCCATCTCACTCTGACTAAAAATTAAAGCTGTTTCTGGAAATACTATAATTTCTTCTTCCACACCTCTTTCTATAGCTTCCTCTATCATATTTTTTGTTTTAATTACTCCTTCTGTGCTCCACTTTTGCTTTAACTCCAAATTAGTTTGAACCACAGAAGCCATTACTGAACCATCTAATTGTGTCCATGATTTATTCTTTAAAGCTAAACTCGAAACCACTAAAGTCATAAGCAAGATCAGAGAGAGTAGGGCGCTTTTATAATATTTTAAATTTGAAATTAAATGATAAAAAAGAGAAGAGAGAAGTAACAAAAAGAATGTATTGCCTTGAGCTCCAATTATTGGAGTCCATCCATCTAATGGTGTAGTAGCTAACATAGTGCCTGATATCAACCAAGGGAAGCCAGTAAAAAGAATTGATCGTAAATATTCAACAACTATCCAGGCAATTGGTAAGGAGAAAATAGATAAGATTTTAGAGTCTGATCTTAGGTAATTATATAGTAGTAAAGTAAGCCCAGAATAAATTGATATAATTAATATAAAAAGAAGCGTTAATATAGAAGACCATAATATACCTATATTTCCATAGTAGTGAATGCTTACATACAACCAAGAAATGCCTACAGTCCATAGCCCTATTCCAAAAAAATAGCCTACAAAGAAAAGTTCTCTTTTGTTGTTTTTCTGTATAAGGAAATGGACACAGGTTAGTGAGAATATTGATAAAAACCACAAGTCATTAGGAGCGAATCCTAATGAGAAAAGAAGACCTAGAATAGTAGCGACAAGATATGTCTTTAACATATTCTTATCTTAAATAGAGACTGTTTCTTAGGAAAGAAAAATTACGCTATCTTTGAAACTTTTATTCTTTTAATTCTTCTTCTTTCTATGGAATTTATAATGAATCTAAGATTATCTATATTAATTGCATCATTTGGCTTAGGGAATCTTGCAAAGTGATGCATAACTATGCCTCCAACGGTGTCAAAGTCTTTATCGCTTAGTTTGGATTCAAATTTTTCATTAAATATTTCTATGGGAGTTAAAGCAGAAACTAAATACTCATCTTTTGCTATTTCTTTTATTAAAGTACCGCTATCTTTATCATGTTCATCTTCTATTTCCCCTACGATTTCTTCTAAAACGTCTTCTATAGTCACGAGTCCTGTAATTCCACCATATTCATCTAAAACTATGGCCATGTGATTCCTTCCTGCCCTCAACTCGTCAAGCAATACGTTAAGTTTTTTGCTTTCAGGTATTAAAATTGCTGGTCTAATATTTTTAGAGAGCTCAAAGTCGTCTATATTTTTTGAAGAAAAGAAGGGAAGAAGGTCTTTCGCTAATAAAATACCTTCTATTTTGTCCAATTCAGTGTTTATAACTGGAAATCTTGAGTGACTCGATTCAGCCACTCTTGGCAAAAAGTCTTCAGGGCTCTCCTCACTATCTACATAAACCATTTGTGGTTTAGGTATCATGATATCCCTTACTTTATCAGTTGATACCCTTAAAGCACCCTCAATCATGTTTAGGGTTCCTTTTTCTAGGACACCTCTTTCACTAGAATCTCTTATGGATCCTGCAAGTTCTTTTTTGTTTTGCGGTTTATAAGAAAAGTTCTGGTAAACCTCTTTAATCTTATCCTTAATTTTCTTTCTTATGCTAAGTCTAATACTGGACTCAGCTGATGTACTGGGGGGTTCGTCGTTCATTAACGCGTCAATTTATAAACACACGCACATAATAGATGGTTTTAATATGGATCGGCAACACCTAATTTTTTTAATACTCTAACCTCTAAAGCTTCCATTTGTTCGGCAGAAGACTGCTCTGCATGATCAAACCCTAGAAGATGCAAAACTCCATGGATAAAAATATGCATTAAATGATGTTGGACGTTCTTACCTTGAGCTGTAGCTTCGTCTTTTATCAATTCAGAACAAATAGCTATATCGCCTAAAAACCTCACACCTTTAATATCTTCATTTGAAGGGAATGATAGAACGTTTGTAGGGTTGTCTTTACCAGCAAATTTTTTATTCATATCTTGCATCTTAGTTTTAGTAAAAAAAGCTATATTCAGGGAACAATTTCCTAATTGATCTACTGAAGCCTCATATTCTTCTTGCAAGGAAACAAACCAAGATAAAGCTTCTTCATGAGTGAATAACAGCTCAGATTGATCTCCACTAATGTGAATGTTAGGGACAGAAAGAGTCACTTATTTAGTATATTCGCCATAAGCCTCAACAATTTTCTGAACTAGCCCATGCCTTACTACATCTTTAGAATCAAACTCTACCAAGCCAACTTCATCGATGTTTTTAAGTACTTCTAAGGAATGAACAAGTCCCGAAAGAGTATTCTTTGGAAGATCTATTTGAGTAATATCCCCTGTAACCACTACTTTGGATCCAAACCCAAAACGGGTAAGAAACATTTTCATTTGCTCCACTGTTGCATTTTGACTTTCGTCTAAAATAATAAAAGAATTATTTAGAGTCCTGCCTCGCATAAACGCCAAAGGTACTACTTCTATAATATTCCTTTCTATAAGTTGCGATGCCTCTTTAAAACCTAGCATTTCATATAATGCGTCATACAAAGGCCTAAGATAAGGATCAACTTTTTGACTTAAATCGCCTGGTAAAAAACCTAACTTCTCTCCTGCTTCTACTGCAGGTCTTACTAGTAGTATCTTCTCGACTTCTCCGGTGACAAATTTCTGTACTGCCAAAGCTACCGCTAAATAAGTTTTTCCTGTTCCTGCTGGACCAATTCCAAAAGTAAGCACCTTGCTTCTAATAGTTGAAACGTAAGTTTCTTGGTTTCCATCATTTGGAGAAATATTGACATTAGGTGTTTTTATGGAAATACCAGAAACTTGATTATCTTTTCCATTTTTTAGATTATTCATACCACTCATTAAATAAAGATGTATATCACTAGGCTGTATTTGCTTTTTGTTTTGCAGTTCGTCATAAATTTTTAAAATTATATCTTTTGCAAGCTTTGTATTTGGAGATTCGCCCTCAATCTTAAATTGGGAACCTCTGTTTAGAATTTTTATTTTTAATTCTTTTTCAATTTGCTTAAGCGTTGAATTTGTTGGTCCACATAGATTGCTTATTCTTTCGTGATCTTCTGGTTGTAATTGAAATTTCATATAAATTAAGTCTATTGAACCAACGTGCCTCTTATGGATTTATTTTGTGCCTGGACAATTTTTATATCAACAAAATTTCCTATTAAAGAATGATCATTACAAGAGAATATCACTACCTTATTATTATCCGCTCTAGCCTGGAATTCACCAGGATTTTTCTTCGAAACGCCTGTTACTAAGCATCTTCTTGTTTCTCCCACCATCCTTCTGCTTATAGAAAGTGCTGAGTTTTCTAATTTCTGTTGAAGTAGAGTTAATCTCTCTTTTTTCACTTCCATAGGCACTGTATCTTCAAGATCTTTTGCTGTTGTGTTTGGTCTTGGACTGTAAATAAAACTAAAAGATTCGTCATAGCAAACTCTTTCCACTAGATCCATGGTGTCTTGAAAATTTTTATCGGTTTCACCAGGAAAGCCTATAATGAAATCCGAAGAAAAGCTAATTCCAGGCCTTGCTGCTCTTAATTTATCTATAAGTTCAAAATATTCCTCTCGGGTATGCCTTCTTCGCATTAATTTTAATATTTCATTAGAGCCGCTCTGAACAGGTAAGTGAACATAACTAATTAATTCGGGAATCTCTTCATAGATATTTATTAAATCTTGCCCAAATTCAAAAGGATGTGAGGTAGTAAATGAAATTCTTTCTACACCTTCAATAACTGATACCTCTCTTATTAGATTGGAGAGACCTAAGCCTTTAGTTTTGACCTTTGAATCTCTATAAGAATTTACATTTTGACCGAGAAGACTTATCTCTACCACACCCTTTAGCGCTAAACCCTTAACTTCCTCAATAATGTCTTCTAAGGGTCTGCTGATTTCGTTTCCTCTAGTATGAGGTACTACACAAAAGGAACAATATTTATTACATCCTTCCATGATAGAGACAAATGCAGAAGGCCCTTGACCAGGCGAGGAGGGTAGATGATCAAATTTTTCAGTCTTAGGGAAAGAGACGTCTATTGAAGTGGTCTCTAGTTTTTCTGAGTTCTCATAAAGGGTTGGAACTCTATGGATAGTTTGAGGACCGAAAATTAAATCTACCTGAGGTGCTCTCTTGGCTATAGCCTCGCCTTCTTGACTTGCTACGCAACCCCCAACACCAATCTTTAAATTCGGATTCTTTTCTTTTAGTTTTTTCCACCTTCCTAGTTGATGAAAAACTTTTTCCTGTGCCTTTTCTCTTATAGAGCAAGTGTTAAGAAGTATAAGATCTGCCTCTTCTTCATTTTCAGTTGTCTCAAACCCATGGCTTAAATTTAATAAGTCTTGCATACGATCTGAATCGTATTCATTCATTTGACAGCCCTGGGTCTTGATAAATAATTTCTTGCCCATATGTATAATGTTATAACTTTTTAAGTCTAATAAGTTATTTCTTATTTAAAAAAGGCAGGAATTGTAATGGGAAAAAAAGGAATCTACAAAGTAGTATTTATACAATTAGGTGAAATTTATGAAATATATGCAAAATCTATATATCAAAGTGATATGTATGGATTTATTGAAATTGAAGA
>CESD01012488.1_pt1 | contig 12356 bp, 7 predicted proteins | sample 531191 | NCBI WGS metagenome assembly CESD01 (sample SAMEA2622021, study PRJEB7988) | marine metagenome | biome: marine biome (ENVO:00000447); feature: deep chlorophyll maximum layer (ENVO:xxxxxxxx); material: "saline water (ENVO:00002010), including plankton (ENVO:xxxxxxxx)" | depth 188 m
ACTCCGAATATCCTAATAGGATCCTGCGTCTATTGTGTCTGAGTCAGTTGAGATGTTTCCTACCATTATAGGAACCCATGCAAAATTTCCTGAACTCGTTTCTCTATAGACCTTTAATTGATCATCGTCTGTGTCGTACCAAGTATCTCCTTCCGATACAGTTGAACCAGTTGGTGCGGAAGTTCCACGAAAGTCTTGGTCTGCTAAGCCTTGTAGAACTGTTTGTAAATTTGTTGAAGCAATCGTATTATAAGGAGTAACGGTTACATTGTTTGCTGTAATCTGTCCTGGTACTTCAAAAGGCACAGCAAGAGTGTACGCTTGTACCTCTGTTACATCATCAGTCAGAGTAATAGTTAATGTATCTCCAGAAGCAGTAACTTCTGTAACATTCTCTGTAACTTCCAAAGTAGTTTGATTACTCATCTAGTTACCTCAGGAGTAATAGTTGCTGTCCCTTGTATTATTCTTTTAACAATAGAGTCACCTGAAGTAAAAATCTCTAAATCATATACATACTCTCCTGCGGAAATCCCAGAGGAAGTTGCTGCAGGCAACTGCATTTTTAATGCTCCATTCGCTGCATTGGTTACAGTAACACTAAAAGAGGCAGAAGCTGAACTAGCATCCACGGACGTACGCAGCTGTGCCCGACCAGAGTAGTTACTCAAGTTTAAAGCTGATCCTCCTTGCTTAATAACCAAGTCCAACGCAAAGTCGGAGCCTTGGTCGATCACTAAGTTATATGTTCCCGCACTCATGTATTTTCTCCATTTTGAAATTATATCTGAAAGGACATAAATAGTCAAGTTTTATTTTTAAGGTGGTATTATGTAAACGGAGGACCGCTATACCACTCTACTAACATGTTTTTTTCCTTTTATTTTTACGATAAATATCCTATTCTAACTCTTTCTGCAGAACCGTCTCTAATGATTATCCGTGAGTTTCCGCTATTAACATCCATATATATTCCCGCTGAGCCTGCTGCAGCATTTGAAATTGCAAGTTGTGATGCTCCAATTGCGTTGGCTGCTATGACTTCTGCTCTGAAAAAATTTTGTACTAAAACCCAAGCATTAGTTTCATATTTCCAAGCTGCTTGCTGAGGAGTTGTAAAACTATTTTCTACAATAGCTATATTTTTATCAGCTGGACTTCCAATTTCTGAGTTTGAAGGTGCTCCAAGTCCTTCTCCATCCCCGTCTGCATTGCTTCCAGTTCTTTTTAGGAAGAAAAAGCCTGGACCTCCTGGTAGTCCTGGATTTCCATCCTTTCTTTGTGCAACAATTACAGGAGTTGACCAAGCAGCATCTTGTGGACTAGCCCCATCAGAAGTAAAAGTTCTAGTGGCTGCATAAACTTTTTGATCATCTGCACTAATAGGGGGCTGAGAAGTACTCCATCCAGCTTCTAATCCGTTTGTAGGATTTGCAAAAGTTTGGCTAGCTGCACTAAATCCTGAGGCAAATCCAAGTGTAGTATCACCCATGCTAAATACAGATACAGTTTTTACACTTTGCCCCTCCTCTCCTTTTTCAGATTTAGTTAGAGTTTGAGTAGTAGTGATTGTTTTTGCAACCCCTGCTTGTTTATAGTGAGCGGTCCAAGTGATTACTTCTTGAGGATTTGTACCTGCGGTTCCAGTATGATTCCCAATAGTAACTACATTATTGCTTACTCCTGTTGGTAGGCCAATTGTAAGGTCAGTTGCACTTCCTGTTACACTAGGAGAATCAAGGTACCACTGCTTATTTTGTATCGCAGCTTTTTGTGCGTTTGTTAGATTATTATAAGGATGACCTCCAGTTCCCCCAATATAAGTGTATACAACGCCTCCGACAACTAGTTCAAGAGTTGTTCCAGCTATACTTATACCAGTTGCAACACCGCCATTAGGAACTGCATAAGTATGTGCATGATTTGAATTTACAAAAGCTACTCCTCCTGCTCCTGTTTTCACTCCTACAAAAGCAATAGAGTCTGTTGCCTCTACGGAAGCAGGGGCGTCTCCCGAACTATAACTGCCAGGTTTTTCTCCTACTTCTACCTTTAGAACTTTTGGCCAGTTCGCTTTATTATAAGTAGAAGGTATACTTCCGCTTGCGTATGTAAAAGTAGCTGCAGAAGTCCCTGAAGTATCAGTCCAAGCACCTGGAGTTCCTCCATCAAAAGTAAACCGATACAAAGGATCTGTAAAATTATTTGCTGTTGCAGTAACTACAATATTATTACTTCCACTACTCGTATAAGACGGATTATCTCCCTCTTCATCATAGATTATTGAATAGTCATCAGAAACTAATTGTACTGTTTTTCCATCAAGACCTATAGACCCATCTTTTGCTTTTATAATTCTAAAAGTTTTTGTCTTTGCAAAAGTTTGATCCGCAGATTCTCGAACTTGAACGGTGAACTCTAAAGCAGCCCCGCTATTGTAAGCGATACTTGCACTTCCATCATGTATTTGTTTTGTTAGTGTTATCCCACTTACTCCACTTGTACTAAAGCTTCCATCTGCACTTCCACTTACTCCAGAAAAACCTCCTCCTGTAACTTTAAACTCAGGAGCAGCATAAGCAGTTGCGTCTGCTGTTATAGTAATTGCAACATTATTTTGTAAAACTTCTGAGTCATTATAATTTAGAGCCACAACATTTGCATCAACTATAAGAGCTCGTAACCCTGTAAGTGTTTTATCTTCTATCCAGTTTATAGGAACATGAGTATAGTTACTACCACTTCTACTTACTCTGGCTATTACTGCGTCATTTGCCGTATCTGGTCTTAGTGTGTTTCTTGCAATAGCCTTTGCTTCGTCAACACTTGTAATAGTGGAAGCAGTATGATTAAGTCTTCTATCTACGTATAAAACATCATCGCTTTGTATAAAAACAACTTTTGCTCCTACATATTTATCTGTGGCATACTTTATTCGAATTATATCTCCAAGCTTAAAACGACTTAAAAATGCAGTAGTTCCCTCACTTTTAACAACTTTATTACTTTTTGACGTAACAGTTACTCGTGCATCTGCATTATTTGTACAATCTGTCCAATCATTTTCTGTGTTCGCTGCATATTGTGTTAAGTCTCTCCAATATGCTTGTCTTGTATTTTCAAATGTAGCAGCTGAAGAACGAACAAGCTTAAAATAGTCACCAGTGTCATCTGCATCAAAGTAAATAAAACCGCTATCTCCATCTGCGAGTGCTGTCAAAGATTGAGTCCTATTGTCCGCATCACTTTGAGCCACATTATTGACCTTTGTTCCAGGAGCCCCAGGAGATTGTAGTGCCCAGTCATTTATGTCCATGCTCCAATCAGCACCACTCTCAGACATCATAGTATTTGAACGAATACCTAGAGGAACGCCTTCTGTAGTTCTACTACAGGCAATAGAAAATTTATCTTCTACTTTTATTGGTTGCCAGCTTATTTCAGAGCGTTTCTTTTCTTTTGTTAGTGTTTGTATACCAAAATGGTAAAGGCCGTCCGGAACTTCACTAAATAACTCTATTCGGTGAGCTGCATTAGTTTTTTCTATGAGGTCTACCCCTCCAGGCAGCGGTGGTTCTATATGTACTGCCCATCCTGAAATATGCTCATATTCGGTACCATCTGCATTTAAAGGAGTCTCCCACATAACTTGCACTTCTTGAAGTTGTTTTTTATGCCTAGGAGTTTCAAAAACATATACAGCAGAAGGTGGAGGAACATAATCTGGTTCGGGGGGTCTAATGGGATCTAGAACAGCTATATTAAAATCTTTATCAACTTCATCAAATTTAGAATTGTAAAATTCAACTGCTGTTATTTCAAAATTATTGTCTTTATCTTCTTTAATTCCTAATATTTTGTATTCTTTATAAGAAGGAATTGTATTTATTCCCCTATATTCTTCTTTTATAGCCCATACAGTATTTGCAGGAATAGTCCCAGAAAAAGCACTTGGTATAGTTATGTGAGTAACTCCATTTAAAATACTTACATTTGAAGCAGTAAAGGACTTACTTTCAATAGTTGTTGAATTACGAAAATCAACTAAAATATCGTTTCCAGAATCATCTTGAATATTTAATATATTTTTTGATACTTGCTCATCAGAATCATTAGCACCGACTAATAAAGTAGATGTTCCTGCAATTTTAGCATACAGAACCTCATCTCCTCTATTATAAGTATAGGTTGTTCCACTATGTGTTACATTAACGGGAGTGTCTTGATTAAGAAAGACCCCTCTTTTTTCAACTAGTAAAGCAAGTGTGTATGCATAGTCAGAACCACTTTGAAAAGTATAACTTTCTGCGTTTCCTCCATCAATTTGTGCTTGGGAAGATAAAGTTGTAATATTTCTATCTAAAGTAATTGTTGAGTTTGAAGAAGCAGTTATTCTTCCACTAAAAGATACTCCTGTCTTTGATTGATCCTGAACATTAATTACATCTCCTGGTATTAAAAAAGCAGCATTTATAGAAGTTTTAAATGTAACTACTTCTGTTTGATTTATTGCTGTCCAAGCCTTCCACCTCCCCATACGTATTGCTTGTCCTTCAGAAGTACAACCAAAAGCAACTGCTTTTTGAGGAATAATTTTTCCCGTATCTATTATATTTCGTCTATCTTCAATTACTAGAGGCTCTTGTTTATAAGCAGCTAATGGATTATTCCAAACAATAGTATACTGGTTTGTTCTTGTTCTATTTCCAGTATTTTGAGTACTTAATGTCCCCTCTAATATATTTGAGTCTGAAAAATTGTATATTGGGGTTGCGGGGGCGTCTTGAACTGCAAGCATTTCTCCGTCTAACCAATAAAGCATGCCCCTAAATATAGTTGCCATATCTTTAAGAACTTTATAAGCTTCTGTTGCTTTTGTTAAATATAAGTTCGCTGTAAATCTAGGCTCTGTTCCTCCATTTCTAGTGGGCACGAGCTCGTCACAGTATTTTGCTATTTTATACAACTGAAACTTATTAATATCAGTCTGTGCTAAATAATCTCCAAGACCGTACCTATTATTTATAAGTATATCATAAAAGACCCAGGCAGGATTGTCTGTGTAATAAGTATCAATATCTAACCCACTAGAATTAGACGTGCCTTCATCACTAAACTCCCCGTTCCAAATTCCTGTATAGGTTGCGACTCCTGTTGAAGATTTATGCCTAGGAGTATAATTAGAAGGTACTTTTACTTTTAAGCCTCTAGCAAGGTAGGCTCTTTTTGGGGGGTTTGGAAAACTTTTTGAACTAAATCTTACTGAAGCCATTGCAGAAAAAGGGTGTTCAAGTTTTTCATCAATAGTTGCTATAACTTGATTAATTTTTAAACTATCTATTACAACGGCTATGTCTTCAGTTGATCTTAAAACTATATAACCACCTCCTGGACCGCCTAATTGACCTAAATGATTATTATCATTACTAGCTCCATCAGGGGTCAGTCTAGTTATTTGAAGACGCATATCAGAAATATTTAAATGAGTAGTTACAGGAATTTCAACAGTGTATGCAATAGCTGTTTTTTGCTTACTAAACCATTTATGGTACTTTTCGGCTCCTCCAGTTATATCTGTCCAATCTGTTGGATTGGCACCTCCCGATTCAGATCCCTGTAGTTCAATACTAACTGCTGCACCTGAAGCATATTCGTCCCCCTCGTCGTGCATTGCATAGTGTCCTTGAGGAAATTCAAATTGTATTTTTACTCTATCAATTTCATTAATCTGCGCCCCTGAAAAGGATTGACTAAATATAATATTTTTTTGGACCATACCCGTAGGTAAAGGATCAAGGTCTAGATAATCCGAAGGAATACTAGTAACATAAGCATTTGTATTATTAAAGGGCTCTACGAGAGTACCAGTAAGAGTTACAGGAAAAGAAGCGACCCCTACACCTGATAACTGATGAAAAGGTTGTTGAGTTCTTTCTCCAATGCGAAACTCAACAGAGGAGCCTGGATACTTCATGCCTCCACTGGGTGTCCCTCCTGTACCCTCTGCTCCTTTTAGAACTTGTTCACCGCTTAAAGTAAATTCCTTATCAGTTACAGCGAGGCTGGCACTATTTTTAGGTATATAAATAACATTATTAGAATTTACAGTTCGAATATCAACTTTTAAAATTCTATCTATATACAGCTCGCCATACACTTCATTTTGCCCTGCAACAAATATATCTGCATTAGTTAATGAAGTATGTACAGCAAAATAAGGTCTGAAAACAGCTCGTTTTGCGCTACCTGAAGTTTGTTCTGTATTAAAGTTTTCTCCGTGTAGACTAAGAATATTTCCATAAAATTCTTGTCCGTTTGGTAGTTTTAACCTAGCTATAGGCTTTAAATTTGATAAAGTTGGATTACCTGCTCCAGCCGAGGGTTTTATGCTTTGTGGTAGATTAGCTGTCTCAGCAAAAGGAGAGCTAGTTGCAACCGAACAAATAAAAGTATTTCCAATAGTAGAAGGAAGAACGCCTGATTGATTAGTGATTAATTGATAGCTTTCAATTTTTATTTTTCTAATGTCTACTTTATGTACAGTTATGAATCGATATCTATACTCATCTGAAAATGTTTCTTCCAGATCATTATAGTATGCTGTATTTCCTGCGGCATCCTTCATAGATGCTGTAACAGGTTGATTTTCTGAAGAAGCTGCAGAAAAAGTAATAGTTTTTGGCTCTCCAGTTAATTCTCCAAGTCTACTTTCTTTTAAACTTCTTCCTGTGTCGGAAATTTGATCTCCTGCTAAATATACAGAAGCTTCTCCCTGTACTAATCCCTCAATGGGACCTTCAGAAATTAAATCCGTTATAGAAACTTCTTGTATATCAGACCCGCTTGGATTTGTAGTTACTGGGTCAGAAGTTTGGTTAGTATAAACGGTGCCTGGACCAGCCATTATGACATTTCCTCAAATGCGGGATATCTAAAAAGATTGCCTTTTCCATCGCCTGTTGTAACATAACTTCCTGCCCCGTTTTCTGCGGACATAGCCTGCTCTGTAGTATTTCTTAAATCAAAACTAACAGCTTGTCCTGGAACACGCAACTCTCCATATAAAACAGGAACAGGACTTCCCTCTGGCGCTGCTTGTTCTGATCCTTGAAAAATATATCCTTCCTTTTGATCGTCAAGATCATCTGTTGACGGGTCCGGCATCATCAATTCTGCGATACCCATAGATGCGAGACCAAGACCAAAACCTATAAGCATTTTTCCAAGAAAAGGATTGGTAGGCAAAAGCACAAACCCAATAATAACTAATATAGCACCTAGTATTGTTTTTATGACACCACTAGATCCTATAGGAACGGGAGTTATAATTATATCACCTTTATCCAAGGGCAGTAATAGTTCTCGATCATCATCAACGTATTCATCAGCAATTTTTACAGTAAATCCTATATTTTCTTTATCTTTGCCTAACAAATATTCTTTTACACCTTTATAGTTGGCATCTAAATATTGCAATACTTCTCTGACAGTTTCTGCTTTTACTTCAGCAACTTTTCCAAATTTCTCTCCCATGTCCCCACCTAAATATACTTTACGCAACATATCGATAAGCTCCTACTAAATGTGTGTACCAAAAAGGGTATAAATTTTCTCTGCACGAAAGCCTGTTAACAGCATGATGATAAAAAATATCATTCCCCAAATAAACACCACAATGATTATTTACTTCTTCTTGTACCCTAAAAATGAGAACATCATTTTCTTTTATATCTGATAGATCTACTGGTCGGCCTCCCCAGTTTTTTATTACTTCTGGACAAAAATAATCTAACCCTTTATCATACCAACTCTCTTCGAACATAGCCCTTTTAGGTAGCTCTATTTTTTGAGACAATAAATAATCCCTCATTGCCTCAAAACAATCTTTTAGCCCAAATTTATACTCTCTACCATATAGATCAATAGTTGTTTCTTCTGGTTGAAGGACGGTTAAATCCATTCCAGGATAGCTAAAAATATAATATGGGATTCCCATTGCGTTACACGCTAGTATATCTGTTTCACTAGGCTCTGAAGAACTATCTACATGATTGTGTACTATTCCAATAATATCTGTACTTACCATTAGGTTGATATATTCGTCAGAATTCATTATAAAATCGTTTTTATCCTCCGCAATGTTTTTAACTGGAAACCACTGTTTTTGTCCTTTTACAACAGATAAAACTCCACAAGCCTCTCTCGGATACTCTTTTTCAAAGTGCTCTTCTATTTCTTTGTATAAATTCATTATATTTTTCTACTTCCTGGAAAGCCTCCCCAAGGTAAAGATTGTTTAGTTTCTAACTCTACTAACGGAATGGTATTTTGGTTCACACCCCCTGAGCCTGTTGCCGCCCGAAATTGATATCGTATTTTACAAGACTTTAAAAGTTTTCCGCACTGATCTCCCCGTTCCCAATAATCTGAAAAACTAGTAGGAGTTGCTGTACTATTTGTTATTCGTACTTTATAAACAGTGGTTGTGTCTGTGAAATCAAAAGTTGTATCATTTTTTGCTGTCGCATTATTAACGGGATGAACAACATAGTCATTGCTCATTGAATCTGTTGCGTGTGTTGAGTAAGTTTCACCCGATACAAAAGGAACATATATTCTTACTCGCTGCCATGAAGAATTATTTACAGCAGGAACAGAACTATTACTATCAATCTCTGATCTCCAATAAGTATATCCGCTACCCCCGTCAGATAAAGCAACTAATACTCCTTTTGCATAAGTTCCTGAAGAGCCATTATGTAGCTTTCCTGACTGTATATTATTGTCTGCTGCATTATGAATTAAATATTTCCAGACTATAGGCTCATCAAGATCTGTAAAATAAACATAGTATTTTCTTTCTGTCCCTACATCATTAACAACTACTTCCCCGTTTAAAGGCCAGGAACACCCCCCTGTCGGCACAGAAATGTTAACTCCTTGATATACCCATGGACAATACTTTCCAATAACTTGACGAGCGGGAAGCTTTACCCCCTGTAAATCAAATGGGTTTGCTAACTCAAACACTACTGCTTCCGCAGTTTTTTGTTTAATTCTATCAATTATATAAGTTCTTTTAGGGTACTCAACTATTGCTTTTGTACTAGCCGTAGACGATTCTATAGATAAATATTTTTCAAGTGTTGATCTTTTAGTAATTCTTTTTCCAACTAATCTGTCTAAAGAAAAATTTGCTATTCCATCTGTTCCACCATCGTCTGCATTTTGAAATGTAGAAGAAGAGCGAACTATAGATTCTACATTTCCTACTGTAAGAGTTGGTCTATTTTGAGCCCCTTCAGCGTTTATCTCTAAATCTGTCATTAACATTGGTAACGCAAAATAACTATTGCCATCAAAAACAAGAGGAGAATAATCAGTATCTACAATTCCTGCTCCTGTAACTACCATTCCTACTACAACGCTTGAATTGTTATTTATTACTACAGTATTATTGTTAGGGTTTCCTCCTTGTACAGTTTTTGTAGTTGTTACTGTTGCGCCAGTATCTTTATCTAAACCCGTAAAAGTAAGAGTAGTTCCAACAGATAAATCTTGAGAAGAATTTAAGGTAAGTGTAGTTCCGTCTATTTTTGTAATTCTAACCGATCTAGAAAGACCTGGATGAAAATAAAGAGTAGTTGAAGAATCATATTCTAGTTCAAATACTGAGACTAAAGGACTTGTTATCTCTAAGGATTGTAAATCTGATGATAATAAATTTGGATTGCTCATACGCCATATATTCTTCTAAAACTTGCATTTACATTATAGTGAGACCCATATGCATATTGAATAGACCAGGAATCACAAACTACTTTTATTGTTGAAACAGGATTTCCATCACTATCAGTTGTTGAACTATTTGCATCAGGTATTGTAAAATCAAAATTTGAAACGCCTGCTTTATCGTCGAAAAACTTTACAATATCGTCTGCTACAGCTTTGTCCCTATTTTTCATAGTTATTTTAAAACTTTCATCAATACTATTTAGCCCTGCTTTTGCTCGCTGTTCATAACCATCACCAAATTTTGCTATTTTTACTTTTGGTTTTGAGTTTTTTGTAAGATCATTATCAGGACGAATAGTCGCTGTAGTAATGTTTGTACCAGAAATTTGAAAACCAATATCAGGCATTATACTGCTCCATATGGACTAAGAATTCCACCATTTCGTTTTTGATTAATTAATTCTTCTCTAACTACCTCTGCTAGTCTTTCTCCTAGCTGTGCTGCTTCTTGACGATCACTGTCGGTATCCATTGAAGAATTACCTTGATTGTCAATGTTTACTGTTACTCCTACATTATTATTCTGTGACCCGAATCCCCCACCACGAGGCATAGTTACTGGTATTGATTTTCCGTCAGGTAAAGGAACTACTGCTTCAGTTCCATGTAATATTGCAGGATACCCTGATTGAGCACCTCTTGCAATTCCGCCTGTCGAGTATCCCATAGGAGGATATATTCCCGAACGACCAAAACCAAACAGGCCTTTAATAAATCCGAAGAAGCCTCCCCCTCCTCCGCCTGATGTTGCCTGTACAGCAGTATTCGCTGTAACGGCTAGCGTATTTGCAGCGGTGGCAGCATTATTTATTCTATCCAAGATAAACTCTCTTATTTTGGTTACTTTCTCCCAAATAAATTGAGCTTGTTGAAGAAGCATAAGTGCTGCCATTATTTTCTGCAATTTCTGTCCTACCTTACTATTTCCCATTAAAGAAGTCACTGCCAGTCCAAGACCCACTACATTCTTTGCAGTTTCACCTCTTAATTTATCCATAATACTTGAGTTTTCTTTTATTGCCTCCGATTGATCTTTTTCACCTTTCTTATTTTTATCGCTTCCTCCCCCTAAAGCAGAGCTGACATCTGTTCCTGTGTTTGCTAGTGGGTCCTCTACTAGTTTAACAGGTACTGGATTTGCATCATCAACCATTTTATCTATAGTTCCTGGCGTTCCTACTCCTGTACCGTCAGGATTATAAGACGAAGCAAGTGTTCCAGGGTTGTCAAAAGCAGCTCTTATTTGCTCTGAAGTAAGCGCACCAGGAGGCCCAGTATCTTCTGGGGTACCACCACCGCCACCGCCACCGCCACCGTGCCCCATACAGGCAGAGGATGAACAAGCATCACGAATTGCAGCAGCAAACCTATCCGCAGCTTCATTTATAGCTGTAGCAAACTTAGTTACAGCACTATCCATTGCTTGCTCTTGACTAGTTTTAAGTTTTGCCGCTCCCTCGGTATGTGCTTGATCTATAGCGGATTTCATTTTTTGTTCTTGGGTTTCAAACCCAGGAATAGCGCCCATTATTTTTTCAGTTAGGTTTTTTGAAAAAGCATCTATCATATTATCTACCACGCCTTTCATAATACCTAACATTGCGTCTTTTATACTGCTCTCTTCTCCTTTTAGAAGAGCAGAAATTCCTCCTTGTAATCCACTTGCTAAACCCTCTCGACCAGCATCAGCAATAGTAGCGCCAAAATCTTGTTGTCTTTCAAGCTCTTTTGTCTGCTCTCTGAGGATGTCCCTCTGCAACGTTAGCTGTTCTACTCTCTTCTCATCAAAAACAACACCATCTTTGCCATTCTCATTTAAAGTTTTAGTTATTTTATCTATTTCATTTTGTTTATTAAGTATTTGTGCTGAGAGAGCAAGAGCGTCTCTTTCTATCTTACTTCTTCCTTGTCGTGCTATAACTAGATTTTTTTCAATTCGCAAAGCTTCATTTGCAAAACCAATTTCTATATCTCGTAATCGATTCAATACGTTTATTTGCTTTTGTACTTCGGTTTTTGCTTTTGCAAGTTGCTTAGAATCTGCAGCCATTCCCCCTATTGTTCCGAGGGTATTCATTTCTTTTTGTAACTCTGTTAAACTATTTATTAGATCTGTATTTGCAGTTTTATATTTAGAAACACCTGATATCGCTGCATTATACTGGGTATTTAAAGAGTTTAAAGTTTCTGATACAAATTTTGCTCGCTGACCTGTATCCTGTATTTTGTCTGCTAATTTCGCGAACTGTTCAATTTGCTCTTCTGTAAGCTCGACCCCGCTTGCTATCTGTTCCAGCATTCCTTTATAATCTTGTTCGTAGCCTGTGAGGTCTCCTGACTTTAAGCTATTAAAATAATCTAGATTTGCTTTTGCTGCTTCAATTGTGCTACTTTTTAAGTCTTCCATAGGCTCTTTTAGGTCGCCCATTGCCTTTTTATATTCGGCACCAAAGTCTTTTGTTACCTTTTCAAGCGCCCTTAACTCTTTTGTGAGCTCCACTAGATCTGCCCCTTCTTCTTTGGCTGCTGCAGCCTCTGGGGTCTGCTGAAATTTCGAGGCC
>CESD01038710.1_pt1 | contig 12331 bp, 8 predicted proteins | sample 531191 | NCBI WGS metagenome assembly CESD01 (sample SAMEA2622021, study PRJEB7988) | marine metagenome | biome: marine biome (ENVO:00000447); feature: deep chlorophyll maximum layer (ENVO:xxxxxxxx); material: "saline water (ENVO:00002010), including plankton (ENVO:xxxxxxxx)" | depth 188 m
TAATTCATATTTTTTTCTAGCTTTTTTAACATCTTCAGAAATCGAAATTTCAGGAACTGGCACTTCCCACCATGAGTAAGAGTAATCATCCAGTTTTCTATCTCTAACAGTTTCAACATAAATCACGCTTGTTTGATCATTTTTTTTGGCTTTTACCAATGCATCATTGAATTCATCAATTCCTTTAGGTCTATAAACTTTTGCCCCTAAACTTTCTGCATTTGCAGCTAGATCAACTGGCAAGTAATCTCCCTCAATTTTATCATTTTTTTTATTTCTAAATTTAAAATGTGTTCCAAAACCTTCTCCACCAACAGACTCAGATAAGCTACCAATACTAGCATATCCATTATTATTTATGAGAATCATGATTATTTTATAACCCTCCTGTATCGTAGTAATTAGATCAGATGGAAGCATAAGATATGTTGCGTCTCCACACATTACGTATACCTCTCTTTTAGGATCTGCCATTTTTGCACCAAGGCCACCAGGAATTTCATATCCCATACAAGAATAACCATATTCAAGATGAAACCCTTTGGAGTTTTTTGTTCTCCAAAGCTTATGTAAATCACCAGGCAAACTACCTGAAGCACATATTAAGACATCCTTGTCATCAATAAATTTATTTAATGCACCAACATATTCAGATTGTAAAGGTTTTTTTTTGTTAATTGGTTCATATGCTATTTCAACTATTGAGTCCCATTCTTTATTATAATTTATAATTTTATCAGTATACTTTTTTTCAGTTTTAAAATCTTTAAGTTTTTTAAGGAGTATTTTTAATGTGTCTCTAGCATCTCCCTGAAGAGGAATTCCAGAATTTTTATATACATCTACTTCAGCAACATTAATATTTATAAATGAAACATTAGGATTTTGCCATGCAGATTTTGAAGCAGTTATAAAATCACTATATCTAGTCCCAACACCAATAACAAGATCAGAGTTCGAAGCTATTTCATTGGCTCCTTTTGTTCCTGTAGCTCCTATTGCTCCTAAATTAAGTTCGTGTTTATAGTGTAATGATCCTTTCCCAGCAAAGGTTTCAACAACTGGTATTCCTGTAGATTCTGCTAAATTTGTTAAAATATTCTCTGCTTCAGAATAAATTACACCACCTCCAGCAACAAGCATAGGATTTTTAGAGTTTTTGATCATTTCCACAGCTTTTTCTATTAAATATGAATCTGGCACGTTTCTTGGGACATACCAAATTCTCTTTTCAAATAATTCAGAAGGAAAATCAAGAGCTTCTGTTTGAACGTCATGAGGCATGCATAAAGTTACAGAACCAGTTTCAGATGGAGAGCTTAAAACTCTCATGGACTCCATTAGAGCTGAGGCCAATTGCTCAGGTCTGTTTATTCTATCCCAGTATTTTGAAATGGGTTTAAAACAATCATTGACAGAAATATCATTAGATGATGAACTTTCTAATTGTTGCAACAATGGCGTAGCTGTTCGTTTAGAAAAAAAATCGCCAGGGAGTAATAAAACGGGTAATCTATTAATTGTTGCACCTGCTGCTGCAGTTATCATGTTTGTTGCACCTGGCCCAATTGAACTTGTACAGGCAAAAGTTTGTAATCTATTTTTCATTTTGGCATAAGCAGCCGCCGCATGAACCATAGACTGTTCATTTCGAATTTGATAATATTTAAAATCAGGATTATTCTTTAATGCTTCTCCTAAACCTGCAACATTTCCATGACCAAATATTCCAAAACAACCAGCAAAAAAAGGGAGTTCAATATTATCTCTTTTAGAAAATTGATTTTTCAAAAATTTTATGGTTGCTTGAGCAACTGTAAGTCTTTTGGTTTTCATTTAAAAGCCTCCTTTTTCTTCAATGAAATTAATTATTTCGTCATAGTATGGAGCAAAATTGCAACAACCTTGTTTGGTCACTAACCATGCTCCACATGCATTAGCAAGCCTAAGTGATTTATAGTCATCCCAGCCATTAAGATAACCATAAATAAAACCTCCGGCAAATGCGTCACCTGCACCTAATACATTTGTCACTTTTACTGAGAAGCCAGGAACTTTTAAAACACTACCATCATTGTAATAAGCAATAACTCCTTTTGCTCCAGTTTTAACTAACAAAAGCTTAACACCTTCATTTAAAATTATTTTTATTGAATCATTAAGATTTCCAGCAATTTTTGGCTGCGTAATAGAGTCATTTTTTATTCTAACTTGTTTAACATCAGTTAAGTTGAGTGATAAAACTTCTTCTTCAGTGCCAATAACTATATCAGTCAGTTTTAGATAATCCCTTAGGACTGAACCAAAATCAAGAATATTTTCCCAAAGGTTTGCTCTAAAATCAAGATCTAAGAAAACTGGTATTTCATTTTTCTTTGCTTTTTCAGAAATTTTAAAAGCAGTAGTTCTTGAGGGTTCAACTGCAAATGAGGTCCCAGTCATTAAAAATGATCGGTATTTTGAAAAGTTAATGTCTTTTATGTGTTCTGGAGTTATCTTTTTATCCGGAGCATTATCTCTGTAAAAAACAAGAGGAAATTTATCAGGCGGAATTATGCCACAAACTACTGCTGCACTTTTTGTCCCCTCAATAATTTTCAGATGTGTTGTATCAACTCCCTCTTTATTAAGTGAGTTTTTTATAAACCCACCGATTGGATCTGGCCCTATAGCACTAATTATTCCAGTTTTTAAGCCTAGTCGTTGTGCACCAACAGATATATTTACCGGCGGACCCCCTATTGAAGTGCTTAGCTCTTTAATGTCATTGAATTCTGATCCAATATTGTTTGAATATAAGTCTATAGAAGCCCTTCCAAATGTTATTAAATCAAAACTCATTTTTTAATTTTTTAAGTTATTCATTTTTGAAGTTACCAGAGGTAAGCGATTATCTTTTTCTTTCCATGATCCATAGATCCACTCATGATCAGAATCAGTAGTATTCTTTAGCGACTGATCTGTTCCTGCCAAAAAATTTAGATAATAACAGTTGTAGCCATGTCCAGCTACAACTGGATGATATCCTCCGGGGACTAGAACAACATCATTATTTTGAGTCTTATAAATTTCATCTAAACTTTTATCCGGTTGGTCTTCTTCTTTAGTATAGATTTGCTGAATTGCATAGGCCTCTTGCTTCTGAAATTTATAGAAATATATTTCATCTTGTTGAGGCTCCACAAGCCCCCCATTTTTATCTAAAGTTCTTTTATCATGCTTATGGGCTGGGAAAGAACTCCAGTTACCCGAAGGAGTATATACTTCTCTAGACACAATTCGTGAACAACCAAATCCCGGAGGGATTAAATCATTAAATTGCCTTGTGGCATTGTCCCCGCCAAAAATAACCGTTGGTGTATTTTCGGGTAAAATAAATTTTGGATCGAATGTTTTTTCTGCTAAACACCAACCATATGCAATATCGAGGTTTTCACTTTGAGCCGTTAATGTAAAGACTGTTTCACGAGGGAGATATAGGGTATGCGCTACTCCGCTAAAAACATTTTTACGTCCATTCTTTGTTTCCCATGTCCCCTTATTACTTTCCACTTTAAAATTTCCACCTAACAGAACAATTACTATTTCATATTGTTTGGTTTCAAAAGTCCATTTCTCTCCTTTTTTCATAAATCGAGCTTCAAAATTTAACCAATTCCAACCAGCTTTTTCCAAGGTAATTTGTTGGTAGACACCTGTTTTTATTTTTGATCTAAGTAGTAGTTTCATCAGTTAACTTATTTAAAAATTAAGTTCTTTGGTCAGATAATCATATCCTTTTTTAGCATATTCAAATGGATTTGCAAATGAAGGATCTTGCTCAGCTTCAACTACTACCCAGCCGCTGTAATTACTTTTGTGAATTATCTCTGCAAGGGGTTTCATTTTTAGATCTCCATCGCCTGGTACAGTAAAAACCCCAAGTTTAACACCTTGTAAAAAACTTAATTTTTCTTTATACACTTTTTCTTTTATTTCTTTTCTAACATCTTTAAAATGAATGTGTGCTATACGACTTATATATCTATTTAATGCTTCTTTAGGATCATTACAAGCAAACTCAAAATGACCACAATCATAGTTTAGTTTTACGTAGCGTTCATCAGTTTCATTAAGCAGTCTGTCTGTTTCTTCAATTGTTTCAACCATTGTTCCCATGTGATGGTGATAAGCTAATTGGATTCCGTATGTTTCAAAAGCTAATTTCCCTAACTCATTAAGTCCCATGGTTAGTTTTTTCCAATGATCCTTAGAAGCAGGTCTCCTATCCAATATTGACTTATTGTATTCTCCATGAATTGTGTTTCCGCATTCTGCTCCCCCAACAATTTCAGCCCCAAAAAACTTTAAAAAATTAAGATGTTCAATAAACTTTTTTTTTACTTGGTCTAATGCTTTGATTGTAAATTCATAACTAAACCATTGATTACAAATTGATAAACCTCTAATTTCAAGATGTTTTTTAAGAATTTCTAAATCATCTTTAGGATATTTATTACCTACTTCACAACCTTTAAATCCTGCTAGCGCCATTTCACTTATGCATTGTTCAAAAGGTATATCTCCTCCCAGTTCTGGGAGATCGTCATTTGTCCATCCAATAGGCGCTATAGCAAGTTTTATCATAACTTTTTATATCGTTTCTTTTTCCTTTGAAGTAAGAACTTTCAGCAATAAATATAAAGCTTCTCAATTAATTAATAATTTATAAAATATTTAGTTTAAAAAAGTAATTCTATTAAACCTTATTTTATAATTTTTTTTAGATACTTTTTTTCAACGACAGGGCAAGAATTGTATTTTCCAAAAATTTTATAGCGAGTTTTAGCTATTATGGTGTAAAAAAAATCAATGATTTTAAGGGGAAATAATGATAGTATAAAGACAAGTAGTTTTAATTTTTTTAATTTTCTCAATATATGTAAAAATGCATTCCCTTTTTTTAAGATTAAATTATCTTTTGTTATTACTATAACAGAATCTAGTAAAATTATATCAGGGAATTTTTTTTGAATATGTAGGCTTTCAAAAGTTGTAAATTTAAAATGGTCATTAACATCATTTTTCAGTAACCACCTTAAAAAAGAATTGCACAGAACACATATGCCGTCATAAACAACAATATCTTTTTTACTTTCTCCCATCTAGTTATATCTTCAGTTCTAAGGTAATATAATAATTTCTTGGAGGAGAGGGAATTATTCCTGGTCCAGGATAACCAGTAGCTCTTCTTGTAAAATAGAAATTATTTAATACGTTATTGATTCCAATCTCAATCCCATATTTTTTACTCTTATAAGATGAAGAAATATCAAGAATTTTATATGAAGGGATAACCCCTATTACTCCACTTAAATTGCCCTCATTAGCATTAGATGAATCAGTGTATTGATCAGATATGAATGAAAGTTGTGTATTAAATGAAAAGTTTTTATAACCATACTTTAAACCAGTTTTAATGTTTACAGATGGTACAAATTCCACTTTTTTACCTTCAACTCCAATTTCCATAGATTTTGTATACTCTGATTCAATGAGAGAAAAATTGATAAAATAATTAAAATTGATATCATTATTTTTAAAAAACAACTCATTGAGGTTAAAATCAACAAGAGATTCTATCCCATAGATGACTGCATTTCCAACATTCCCTCTTTCACTTTTTATACTTCCATCATCATAAACACGTTGGACAAATCCTATTCTGTCATTATAAAATAAACTAAAAAAATTAGTATCATAAGAAATATATCTTTTCACATTTCCCCTAAGTCCTAAGTCGAAAGTAAAACCTTTTTCATCTGAAATATTTGGGTTGATAGAATAAGCAGGGTTAATTATGCTTATGTCAGCAAATGTAACTGATCTGTAATTTTGAGATAAATTAGAATAAATTTCTATATACGAGATGGGCTTATAACTTATTCCAACACCAAATAAGACAAGGCTTCTTTTGTTATCTCTATAGTCTTTGACTTCCTGATCAAGAATTACATTTCCAGCCCCATCAAGATTTATTTTTTTATATAAACCATCACTTTGTGTTCGAAGATTTTCAAATCTAAATCCTGGAGTAAAAGAAAATTTTTCAGAAAGATAAAATATATTTTCTCCAAAAAATGAAAAATTGTTGTTAGGATAATAATATTCAGATTGATTTACATAGCTTGGGAATTGATTAAAATAAAAATTAAAATTAGCATCATTGCCATCTGAGCCAGGCCCTTGAATACTTTTAGTTTTGGATTTATATAGTTTTGACCCAATTAATAAAATAGATTTTTTCCCCTTGATTTTATAATCACTTAGAAATCTTGCTTCTAGTCCTAGATTTGAGAATTCACCTTTAATCAAGTCTCTTTCTGAATTAGGATCAATTTGATCTACCCTGTTAGTTCTAAATCCTAATGCATTTCTCTTAGCTTCTAAACCGAAAAAGGTTAAATCAAAATTGGAATTTTTAGTAATTTTTCTAAAATATTTTATATTGAACAAAAACCAATTTACTTCAAACCAATTTCTTTTTCTATTCGTTTGAAGCGGATTATTTTCAAACATTTTATCAGAAAGCCCTCCTGCTTGATGGGCTAAATATTCTAGATAGGTAATTTCTGCAGATATTTTTGATTTTTCATTAAACTTATAGTTTATATTCATAAATGAATTAAATGATTCAAATTCAGAATTTTCCCTAAAACCATTTCCTTTTTTATAGTTTACAAAACCATAATAACTTAAATTAGATTTCTTACCACTAAGGCTAGTAAAATTTGTATATAGCGCATTTGAGCCTATGGTGTTTCTTGAAATTAATTCTAATGGCTTTTGCAAATTTGGTTTTTTTATAATAAAGTTTAACAAGCCACCAAATTGAGAACCATACTGAAGGGAAGCAGCACCTCTTATTATCTGAATTTTTTCTAAAGCTTCAGATGGTGGAGTATAATAGCTTTCAGGATAGCCAAGAGCATCTGCACTGATATCATATCCATTTTGTCTTGTATTAAAATTTGATGTTCTATTTGGATCAAGTCCACGCCCACCAACATTTAATTGTATTCCTGCATCATCATTTTGATAAATATTTAAACCAGGTATTTGGCTGTATATTTGTCTAGAATTATTTGAGGCAAGATTTGCCATAGAAAGGTCCATTAATATTGTCTCATTCTTCTTTCCGGCATAGATTGCAGTTTCTTCATAATCTTTAAGTCTTTGAATTTGAAAAATCTTTTTTTTGCTGGCCCTTACAATTACTTCGTTTAGCATATTTAGATTATTTGATAAATAGATTTCTAATGTTTGGCTACCATTTAGTGTTATAAGTTTTTCTTTTATAATATATCCGTCCAATAGAAAAGTTAGAATTATCTCATTTTCAGTTGTTTTAATTTCAAAGTATCCATCTTCATTAGTTAAAAAAATTAAATCATTATTTGAATTGTAAATCGAAACACCCTCTAGTGCTATATTTGTATTCTCTTCATACACAATTCCAGATATTTTGTTTTGAGAAAACAAAAAAAATGAGCCTAGAAGACTAATTAACAATAAGTTAAAAACCTTTGATTTCATCATTTAATGGTAATATCCATGATTTATGTTTATAGGATCTTTTTTTTGAAAAAAGATCAACGTTTGGATCAATTATTCGCTGACTTAATCTACCGTTTAAAGCAACATGGCTGTCAACGTAAACTTCTATGTTTTTTATTCCTTTTATTGAATAATAATTTCCAAGATAATGTGCATATTCCAAAATGAAATCTGGTTGAAAACTCATTTGTTTTTCTTGTAATGGAGTTAAAAAATTTTCATTTTGAACATAAAAAGATTTTTCATTATCCTTGTCATAAATTCTAAAAACAGACTCCCCCTTTTTTTCAATTAACATGACTCTCCAAGAGAATCTATATCCTTGTTCATTCCAAAATAATTCTCCAGGGTACAGCATGTATCTAAAAGGCATAATTAGTTGAATTAGAAAAAAGAACAAAACTAAAATAAGAGTAGATTTTTCTCTCTTATATTCGAATTTGGGGATTTCAATAATTTTAATTTTGTTTTTTATAAATGTCAATTTTGGCAGAAGATTTAAAACTCTTTTATGAAGATCTGAATCAAAGAAAATAATTGAAGAAACTATCATTATGTATGGAAACATTCCAATCGGGAATAATATCCCTGTGAATAGATGAAAGAATATGACTAATAAAAAGCCAAAAAGTCTGGTTTTCTTCCAAAGTAAAAGAAAGGGTATAGTCAAATCATAAATCATACCTCCCCAGCTCATGAAATAATGAAACCAATCTTTTTGCATTAGTGTTTCTCCTATTATTGGCAAATCATACTTGGATTGAAGCCATATTTTAAGTGGCATTGCTTTAAAAAGCCAATCAGAATTTATTTTAGCAATACCAGCGAAAATGTATATCATGGCAAGCAATAATTTTATACTATCAATGTTCCATTTTGGGATGGTTGTAAATTTTCTTTTCTTTAATAAATTGTCTAATGAATGTGAAGCATTGGCTGGTAAAAAAATTAATAAAAAACTTAAAATACTAACAAAATAATAATGATTCAGATATGTGGTTTTATCCATTAGCTCTATATATGTAAAACTCAAGAAGAAAATAATTATAGATAAAAGATATCTATAACCAATTGCCACAAAAAAGGATGATAGACCGCAGACGAAGAAGAGGATATAAGTATACTCTCCAAAAGGCTTTACCCATTCAAATCCAAGATAGGAAAAATGAATTTTGGGATCTATATATAAAGTTTTTATCCACCCTTTAAGCCAAAAACGGATAATTGAAAATGTCATCATTAATCCAAAACAGATTCTGAAAAGGACTAGAGGATAGGGGCTACATTTTCTTTCAAAATAGTTAGTGAAAACCAAAATAAAATTTTAAATAATATGCTAAATTAACTAAAGCACTATCTAACTTAGTTATATGGCCTAGAATTTAATCTCCATCAGCATCAACATAGTCAACATTAACATTGAAGGCCTGTAGCATGTCTACTTTCAAATGAACAACAATCACTTGTAATGCATCAAAGGCTTGAAGCATCTTTATGTTATCATTATTTATTTGATCAATAAAGTTATCATCAAGATTATTAATTGTATTTCTAGCTGTTTCAATTTTTGTTAATATAGTTTGACCTAGATCAGTATTTTCTTCTCCATTATTATTTGATGACCTTAGATAATCTAGATATGTTTTAAAACTTGATCCTGTAGATAAACCATCAGATGATTTGCCGATGAAAAAATTTTCTACCGAGTTTAGTGCCTCAATTAATAGTTTTTTTGAGATTGGTTCAAATGAGTTTAAACTAGAATAATAAGCTTCAATTTTATTTGGCAGTTCTTCATCTGAAAAGACACCTGAAGCAATACCAATTTTGTTTGTTCTTAAACCCTTTTCAAAATAATATACAAAGTCATTTGTAAGCATATTAAACATAGAAGTTGCAGTATTTTCATATGAACTAACAAATGTTGATCTGAAGTTTGACCAACTAGAAACAACTTCAGTCGTATTTTCATCCATTTCTTTTATTATATCTTGTAAATACTGAGCGTATTTTTCATTTTCCCTGTATTTAAGAATTATTTTTTCTTTGTCATTATCAATCCCATGAATCATGTAATCAATCGAAGGGAAACCTTGACAGGCATAATTATTTGGATTTTCAATATCATAAGTCCCAGTAGATATATTGTTTTCAATTCTAGAATGATCAGCTGGATAAGTATTCATTTTTGATTTGAAATAAATTTCTTCAGATTTTCCAATATCATAAATTTCTATTTTTTGCCAGCTCATATAGGCTTCAACCCATTTATTATGTAAATCATCATAGTTTGAAGATGTGTTTTCAGAGTCTAATTCAGAGATAAATTTTTCAGAGGAACTTTTCAGTTCATTCATTTTTCCTTGAAAGGCATTATAATTTGGAATGATTATATTATCGGCTAAATTGACTAAAACAGTACTTCGATCAAATTCAGGGGTATTCTGTTTGTCAGAGTTGCCATTTTCTTTGGAACAAGAAATGACAACTAATATTAAAATAAAATATTTTAAAAATCTTTTCATTTTCATTTTTTAATTAAAGCCAGATATAGCATAAATATAAATCGACAAACATGAATTTTATTTTGACTGTATCTGGCTTTTTGAACACAAGTAATAATTAAAAAATTATAATCCCATTTTTGTTTTTATGTCATTAGCCATTGATGTACAATCAGCTGAACTTACAGTCCAGAAGTTATCAAGTTTTGCAAGCATTGCATTAACCTCTGAATTTGAGAAATAAGGCTGTCCAGTTCCATCATTAGTGAATTGAAGACTCAAAACAAATCCCCAACCTTCTGATAGAGCATGAATAGCATCGGCAGGATTACCAGCATCTTTTTTGCTAACATAACCGTTGAGGTAATCCATTGCTTTGTATCCTATTACTTTTGAAAGATTAACTGCAATAATAGCTGCTTGCTCATCTCTGACAGTATAATTTTCTGCAACAATGGCAGCTCTTCCAAGTTTAAAAGCATCATAGACAGTTTGAGCAATTCCTGCTCTTTCAGCTTGATCATTTACTTTCTTGAAATATTTATTTACTAAAACACCATTTCCAGTTGGACTACTTCCAAGATCAGCTCGAGCAACATTAGCTTCTTCTCCATAAAGATATCCAAACCCTTCATCCCAGTAGTGTTCCATTTTAGTGGCAGTTCCATATTCAAGCACAAGATTTGCTTGATCATCTCTATTAGTACCTGAGTCAAGTTTTGCTGCCGTTAAGTAATTGTTTAAAATTTGGTCAGTTACTAGCGCACCCATCAATCCTTTTGTAAATAATTGAGTTATTTCATGACCTTTTGCATTGATGTATACAGAACGTGTTTCATCAGTAAGTTTACCTGGAGTTCCATCTGCAGCATCATCATTCCATGCAGGAATAACATTGTCAACAAAATCAGCAATCATTGCATCAAACATAGGCTTCACTGTAGCAGAAGCGCTAGGAGATGCAGCTGTTTTACCAGCAACATTTTTACCACTTGCATCAAGCGATGAATCACTAAATCCAGTGCCATTATTGAACATATTATCTATTTGCTCCTTTGTAGAAGAGTTATCTTTTAGCGCACTGTATATTTCTCCTGCCATTTTTAGTCTAGCAGTTTGACCTCCAAAAGAAACTGTACTTTCTCCGTTTCTTGTAAATTCATATGTTGCAGGAGCAGTTACGGTATTGTCAGCTTCTTCATCTTTGTCCTTACTACAAGATATCACTACCAATGAGAGGGCAAAGATTGTTAGAAATTTGTAAATATTTATATTAGTATTCATAAGTTTATGGTTTAATTATTAATTTTTAGTTTCCAAAAATAAACATTTATTTATAATCAGTCTAAATAAAAATAATATATTTTTTATATTTTCGCTTAAAAAAAAATGAAAAAACTAATTATCGCTTTATTTCTGCCCTTATTTATTTCTGGCTGTGGGGAGAAGCCATCTAAAAGCAACGAAATTAATTTATATAGTCAAAGACACTACGAGGTTGATAAACTTCAATACAAAAAATTTGAAGAATCAACTGGGATCAAGGTCAATGTTATTAAAGCTAATGCAGATGAACTAATTGAGAGGATGAAAAATGAAGGAAAGAACAGTCCAGCAGATTTATTTATCACAGTTGATGTTGGGAAATTGTATCAGGCTTCTCAAATGGGTTTACTTCAAAAAATTAAAATACCATCAATGCTGGATAAAGTAAGTAAAGATTTAATTGATAAAAATGAATTTTGGGTCCCAATTACCTATAGGTCTAGAATAATTGTTCATAGTAAAGATCGTGTAAATGCTAGTGAACTTTCTACATATGAAAATTTAGCTGATGAAAAATGGAAAGGAAGAGTTTTAGTTAGATCTTCTTCAAATGCATACAATCAGGCGCTAATGTCATCTATTATTGCCAATCTTGGAACTGATGATGCAGCAAAATGGTCTGAGGCACTAGTTGAAAATTTTGCTAGAGATCCAAAAGGGAGCGATAGAGATCAAGTAAAGGCAATAGCTTCTGGTCAGGGAGATATTGCAATTGTAAATTCATATTATATTGGTTTATTGCTTTCATCTGAGAAGGAGGAAGAAATAAATGCTGGTGAATCAATTTCTGTTTTTTTTCCTAATCAAGGGCCAAATGGAAGGGGGAGCCACATAAACGTTTCCGGAATAGGCCTAGCAATGAATTCACCAAATAAAGAAAATGCTCTTGAATTAATAAATTATTT
>CESD01022101.1_pt1 | contig 12289 bp, 10 predicted proteins | sample 531191 | NCBI WGS metagenome assembly CESD01 (sample SAMEA2622021, study PRJEB7988) | marine metagenome | biome: marine biome (ENVO:00000447); feature: deep chlorophyll maximum layer (ENVO:xxxxxxxx); material: "saline water (ENVO:00002010), including plankton (ENVO:xxxxxxxx)" | depth 188 m
TCTAGCTTTTTTTTTGATCTTGACTCCATCTCTTGCATATTTATACATGGGCTTTCCTTTATACTTAAGAGCAGAAAAATCAGGTGGAATTTGACTGCTTTCACCAATAAAGGATAGGAGTTTTTTTTTAACATCTGAGCTATTGGAAGTAATTTCTTTTCTCAATATAACTTCTCCCTCTAAATCATCTGTATCAGTTTGTATACCCAAAGTAATTTCAGCCCTATAAGACTTTTCACTTTCTAACATAAGAGAAGCAAACTTTGTTGCTTTATTGATTGCTATGATAAGTAATCCAGTTGCCATTGGATCTAAAGTACCTAGATGACCAACCTTTTTTAAATTAAATTTTTTTTTTAATATGTGAACAACTTTAAATGAACTAACACCCTTTGTTTTATTGATGAGCAGGAATCCGTTAATCACGAAGAGAATTTAGTAATGAATCAATATTATTATATCGTTCAAGACTTTCATCATATTTAAAAATAAGTTTGGGAACTCTCCTGATCTGCATAAATTTTGAAAGCTTAGATCTAATCATGGAAGAAAATTTTTCAATTGATCTTTTACTTGGTGAGTCTTTAATATCACCATTAATGATTGTATAAAAAACTGTAGCTAGACTGAGATCAGATGAGCATTTAACGTCAACAATATTTAGAAACTTATATCTTGGGTCTTTTACTTTTTGAGAAATAATCTGAGAAATTTCCTTTTTTAAAAAATCTTCAATCTTAGGTAATCTCGATGAAGACATGCTACTAGATAGTTTGAATCTCTTCTTTTCTATTAAAAACTTCTACTTTGTCTCCAGGTCGAATATCTTTATAATTTTTAATGCCAACTCCACACTCGGTTCCTGATTTTACTTCTCCAATATCATCTTTAAATCTTCTTAATGAATCAAGCTCTCCTTGGTGGATTACAATATCGTCTCTTAGGACTCTGACTGGTTTGCTTTTTAAAATTGAGCCTTCAATGACGACACAACCAGCCACTTGCCCGAATTTTGGTGAATTAAATACTTCAAGCACTTCGGCAGTTCCAAGAATTTCTTCTGTTAAAATTGGATCCAAAAGACCGCTTAATCTTAATTTAACCTCATCTATCAATTCATATATGATGCTGTGGTATGAGAGAGTAAGTTCCTCTGCTTCAACGATTTTTTTAGCAGCACTATCTGACCTAACATTAAAACCTAAAATAATTGAATTTGTAGCAAGAGCTAAATTTGCATCTGATTCTGAAATTCCACCAACACCTGAGGCAACAATTTTAATAGCTGCATCTTCATTACCAATATCTGCCAAAGCAGAAACAATTGCTTCAGATGTTCCTGCAACATCAGATTTTAAAATCACATTTAAAATTTTCTTTTCTAATTGACCCATAGATTCAAAGATATTGCCAAGATTTTCATCTCTTTGTTTAAGAACTTTTCTATCCTTGAGCTTATTCTCTCTGAACTGCGCAATTTCTCTTGCTTCTTTATCATTTTTTACGACTTGAAAAGTTTCACCAGCATCGGGAACACTGTTGAGACCTAAAATTTCAACAGCAAATGATGGTTCCGCTGATTTTAATTTATCTCCATTTGAACCTAAAATACTCTTAACTTTTCCAAGGGCAGATCCGCATACAACAATGTCACCAACTTTCAACGTACCATTTTGAACCAGTAATGTGGCAACAGCGCCTCTAAATTTATCTAGCTCAGATTCAATAACAACACCCTGAGCTTGTCCTTCATAATGTGCTTTTAGTTCTAGTAATTCTGATTCTAGAACTACAGCTTCTAAAAGTTTGTCAACTCCATCGCCTTTTAAAGCAGATACTGGGACCATCTGTATATTGCCGCCCCAATCTTCCGGAGTAAGATCTTTCGCTGCTAAATCACCTTTAATTTTTTCAATATCTGCACCCTTAAGATCTGTTTTATTAATTGCAACAACTATTGAAACGCCTGCTGCCTTTGCATGATTGATAGCCTCATCAGTTTGGGGCATAACTCCGTCATTTGCAGCAACAACTAAAATGACTATATCAGTTGTATTCGCGCCTCTAGCTCTCATTGAAGAGAAAGCTGCATGACCAGGAGTATCTATAAAAGTGATAATTGATTTTCCAACAGGCACCTGATATGCACCAATATGTTGAGTAATACCTCCTGCTTCTCCATCAGCAACTTTTGTCTTTCGAATAAAATCAAGAAGAGTGGTTTTACCATGATCAACATGACCCATAACGGTTATAACGGGGGCCCTAGGTTTCGGTGAATCTGAATAATTTATATTCCCGATTATTTCATCCTCTACGGATGAATCATTTAGGGCAATTCCATTATGCCCTAACTCTTCAGCAACTAAAATTCCTGTTTCCTGATCAATAGAGTCATTAATTGACGCTGCAACTCCCATGCTCATGAGCATCTTTACAACTTCTCCACCTTTTATAAACATTAATTTTGCTAATTCGCCCACTTGGATCATTTCAGGAACTTCAATGTCACGTTTTATAAACTCAACAGGTTTTGCAAATTGATGCTCAATTTCTTCATTGAAACTAACTTCTTTTTTTGAATAGTCTTTTGCAGCTCTAGATAATTGATCCTTAACATTAATCCTTTGTTGAGGTTTTTGCTGAGATGTGGATTTTTGTTTTTGTAATTTTTTTGCTGCCTGTTGCTGCTCTTGCTTCAAACGAATAGCTTCTTTGATTTGATCTTCTCTTTTTTGTTGTTGTTCCTTTAGATTTTCAGCTGCTGCTTGTCTTTTAGCTTCTATGTTATCTGTAAGCCCATCTGAAGTGACTTTAGCTGAACTAGATGGTTGTGAAAGAGTACCCTTCGATTTAACTGTTACGCCACCACTTGAAGTAGAGGCAATAGAGGATGATCCAGATGCTTTTCTATCTTTGAGTGATTTTAGAATAGCTAATTTATCTGCTGGAGTAATTTCATCAGAAGATTTGCTATGGGATAACCCTGCTGCTTTCATTCTTTCTAGTAAAGCATTATCCTTAATTTTTAAGGTTTTGGCGAAATCTTTAACTGTAAGTCCCAACTTATACTCTTCCTTTTTTAGTTAAACCAACTTTCTCTAGCTTTCATTATAATGTCGGCCGCTTTTTTTTCAGAAATTTCAATAATGTCTTGAAGTTCATCCACCGCTAATTCGGCAATATCATCCTTGCTTTTGAGAGCTTTGTTAACTAAAACCTCAACCTCATCTTCACTAAATCCAAGCTCTGAAAGAGATTCTAAATTAGATTCTTCTTGAGTTATTTCACCCATGGCCTCTAACAATGCAGCATCAGCAGCAGCAGTTTTAATTTCCTCAACTCTTTTTTCATCAATTTCCATTGTTGATGTTAACTTGCCATCTTCTGCATAAGCAATGTCATCAAAATTAAGAAATCCTCCGCCTATGAGAGCTTCAGCCTCTTTTTCGTTAATATTAAGTTTATCCATGAGTTTGGCTTGAAATTCAGCCTCAACTACTCTTTCTTTTGCTTCTGCCTCATTGCTGCTAATGATATTCAACTCCCATCCAACTAATCTTGATGCTAATCTAATATTCTGACCTCTTGAACCAATTGCAAGAGCTAAGTTTTCTTCATTGACAGCTAACTCCATAGATCGAGTATCTTCATCCATTACTATAGATTCAACTTTTGCTGGAGCAAGAGAATTAATTACCATTTGTGCAGGATTATCATCATAAATAATAATATCTATTCTTTCGTTACCAAGTTCTCCTGAAACTGATTGAACTCTTGAGCCACGCATTCCTACACAAGCTCCTACTGGATCAATTCTTCCGTCATTAGTTTTTACCGAGATTTTAGATCTAGATCCAGCATCTCTAGCAATGCCTCTAATTTCAATAATATCTTCATTAATCTCGGGGACTTCTATTCTAAATAATTCTGTTACCATTTCTGAACAAGTTCTACTTAACATTAACTGTGAACCTCTACCCTCTATTTCCTTAATTTGAAGAACAGCTCTCATTCTGTCATTAATTTTATATATTTCTCCAGGCAATAATTGATCTCGTGGAAGAATTGCTTCAATGTCATTTCCTATGTCAACGATAATATTATCTCGCGTAACCCTTTTAACAGTTCCATTCATGAGAGAATTATCTTGAGATTTAAACATCGCAACAATTGTGTCTCTTTCTGCCTCTCTTACTTTTTGCATCATCACCTGACGAGCCGCTTGAGTTTCAATCCTTCCAAAAGGTACATTTTCAACATCCCTTAAAAAAGTATCGCCAATATTCATATTTGATTCAGACTCAGAAATATGACTCTCCTTATGAAATTCTTCAGAACTTTCATTTTCCACTACCCAATGTCTTTGAGTTGTATACTCTCCTGAATCTCTATTAATTGTTACAGTAATGTTGGCATCTTCATGAAAGTGTCTTAATGATGCGCTTGCAATAGCTGATTCTAACGCAGCAAATATTATTCCTTCATCTATTCCTTTTTCATTTGAGACTGACTGAACAACTGCTAAAATTTCAATACTTTTCATTATTTGACCTCAATAACTCATCATAATTTGGTTTTAAACGACATAAATCTAAATCTAAAAAATTTAAACTAATCTGTTCATCGCCACAATCAAAAAACATTTCATTATTTTTTATATTTTTAAGTTTAGCGACAAGATTTTTTTTACCATCTTTTCGTTCTCTAAACTTTATATCAAATTCTTTATCTAAAAATGAATATAACTGTTCAATTTTAAAAAATTTTCTATCTATTCCTGGTGTGGAGACTTCCAAGGTGTAATCCTGATCTAAGAATGCATCATTCAAAGCAAGCTCATAATTAAGGTCTTTAGCTACCTTCTCGCAATCTTCAATTGTTGCTCCAGCTATAGCATCAATATACACCCTTATCGTAAATCTTTTTTTACCTCGCAATAATTCAACTCCCCATAGCTCACAACCATGACTTTGTATAGCAGGAGTTATCGTATTTTCTATATCTTCTAATCTCATATCTCTAAAAATAAAAATGGGGCAAAGCCCCAGTTCGTATTTAATGTACTGGTAGCGGGGGCTGGATTTGAACCAACGACCTTCGGGTTATGAGCCCGACGAGCTACCAAACTGCTCCACCCCGCATCGCAGAGGATTAGAGTTTATAGAAATCAAGTGCTTAAGGTCAAGTTAATTCAAATATATTTCAATAATAAAAAATTATCTTGTTATAATTCGAAGCTTTGCCGAAGTGGTGGAATTGGTAGACACGCTAGCTTGAGGGGTTAGTGAGCGAAAGCTCGTGCGGGTTCAAGTCCCGCTTTCGGCACCATTATCTTAGATTTATATAGATCTTACTCTACGGGGATTTCAACTGCATCTGATGCTTCTTGGATCTCTTCATCAGTAAATAAAACTTCTGTGTTAGCATTCTTTAATAAAACAGCTTGAGCAAGATTTAATATTAGAAAAAGCGTTGCAATAATTGCTGTTAATTTTCCTAGAAAATTTGATGGTCCAACCGCTCCAAACATAGAATTTGAAGACCCTCCTCCAAATGCTGATCCTAAATCAGATCCTTTACCTTGCTGCAAAATTACTAAAACAATCAAGATAATTGCAAGAATTATGCAGATACCCTTTATAACTGTGATAATCATTATTATTTATAACTTAAGTTGATTAAAAACATTAGCAATATTTGCAAACTCTTTTCCATCCAGAGAAGCACCTCCTATAAGAGCTCCATCAACATGTTGTTGTTCAAAAAGCGCTGAAGCGTTGATTGAATTCACACTACCCCCATACAAAACATATTTTAAATCAGTTTTTGGAAATCGAGATTGTACTACATCTTTTATCATTTTATGAATTGAATTTATTTCTGATGGATTTGGAGTTTTTCCTGTTCCAATAGCCCAAACAGGTTCATATGCAATTATCAATGAAGTAATTTCTAATGAATGATCTATTGCTTTAACAATTTGACGCTCAAGAATATCAAAGGTCAGACTTTTTGAATTTTCTTCCTCTGATTCACCGATACATAAAACTGGCAACATTAAGTTTTTAGAAACTTGATTTAATTTTTGACATATTTCTTTATTGGATTCATTAAATAAAATACGCCTTTCAGAATGGCCAATAATGCTAAATTTACAACCAATATCCTTTATCATAGATGCAGAAATTTCTCCTGTTCGTGGTCCTAAATTCTCTGAATCAACGTTTTGAGAACCTATAGCTATGTCATATTCATAGGCAATTTTTTTAATATGATCCAGAAATATTGAAGGAGGAGCTACACCTATATATTCAAAGTTATTGCCACTAAAATTTTCTACAAAGTCACGAATCCACTTATTAGAAAAATCTTTTGACCCGTTTAACTTCCAATTAGCTATCAAACGTATTGACATATATTATTTTGTAAACATTTTCGCTATATCATCTGCATATTTCTTAGCAGTAATTTTGTCATCAGATTCTACCATTACTCTGATTTTATCTTCAGTACCCGAGGGTCTGACTAATACCCTTCCAACAGTTAAATCTGATTCGACTTCTTTGATAGTTTTCTGAATTTTTGTATCAGATAGAATATCTTTATTTTTAACATCAATATTAATGTTTACTTGAGGCATTTTAGAATAATTTCTTAGAATTTCCTCAGGATCTTTTTCTAAAATCAGCAAGGATGAGATAACTTTTAACGCAGCAATTGTTCCATCCCCAGTGCTTACAAGGTCTCTACAAATTATATGTCCAGAGGGCTCTCCACCGAGCATCCATCCTTCTTTTTGAAGTAAATGATTAACATACTTATCGCCAACATCAGCTCGTTTAAATTTATATCCCAATTTTTTAATGCCTTCTTCAAAGCCCAGGTTTGTCATAGAAGTACCAACTATACCGGACCAGGGTCCAGTTCTATTTGGATTGGCATAAGCTAATATGTACATAATGTCATCACCATCTAATATGTTGCCTTGTCTATCAATCATGACAACCCTATCTCCATCGCCATCAAGTGAAATTCCAAAGTCTGCTCTATGCTTGATTACTTCCTTTTGAGCTCTTTCTGGATAGGTTGATCCACAATCATTATTAATATTGTATCCATCTGGTTGGGTTCCAATTGAAATGACCTCAGCACCAAGTTCTCTAAAAACTGATGGGCTAACTTTATAACAAGCTCCATTCGCGCAGTCCAGAACAATTCGTAAAGCTTCAAATGAAACATCTGGTGGTACAGTAGATTTACAAAATTCTATATATCTATCGCCAGATTCATCAAACCTTTGCGCTTTACCTAGTTCAACTGTTTTTACTGGCTTTAAGTCTCCTGTGAGAAGTTTTTCTATTTTTTTTTCAGCTTCTTTGGAAATTTTCTCTCCAGTTCCCGCAAATAACTTAATTCCATTGTCTAAGTAATTATTGTGAGAAGCGCTGATAACTAATCCAAACTGATTTCTTAGAGATCTAGTAAGATATGCTACTCCAGGAGTTGGCAGAGGGCCAAGCAGTCTAACATTAACTCCGGAAGCTATAAATCCTGCTTGAAGAGCAGATTCCAACATATATCCAGATACACGAGTATCTTTACCTATAAGAACAGTTTCCCAACCCATCTCTTTTAAAACAATGCCTGCGGCGTGGCCAATTCTTAGACACACCTCAGGAGTAATTTCAGATTCAACTGGACCTCGAATCCCATCAGTACCAAATTTAATATCCATGGAAAAGGATTATAACTCTTCTGCGGGACCCTTTATGGAAGATTTTTTAGAGGTTTTGTTTTTAGGTGACTTAGGCTCCTCCCAATCTTTAGGAGCTCTTGGTTTCGCTCCAGCCATAATGTCATCAATTTGATCAGAGTCAATTGTTTCGTAAGTAAGTAAAGATTCGGCCATAGTGTGCAATTTATCTAAATTATCTTTTAGGATTTTAGTAGCTTTTTTGTAATTAGTATTAATTATTTTCTTTACTTGAAGATCGATACTATTTGACGTTTCGCCACCAATCCCTTTAGGAGCCATTGATGCTGACCTTCCAAGAAAAGGACTTGAATCGTCTTCGCCATATTTCAAGGGGCCTAGATCAGACATTCCCCACTTTGTAACCATATTTGTGGCGATTCCAGTTGCAACTTCAATATCATTAGATGCTCCAGTTGTAATTGCATCTTTTCCGTTAATAATTTCTTCAGCAATCCTTCCACCAAATAAAGCAGCTATTCTGCTGTGAAGATATTGCTTGCTTTGCATATATTTATCTTCTTCAGGCAAAAACATTGTTACGCCCAAAGCTCTTCCTCTGGGTATTATTGTGACTTTATAGACAGGATCATGTTCTGGACTCAAACGACCTACTATTGCGTGTCCAGCTTCATGGTAGGCAGTAATTTTTTTCTGCTCATCAGTCATAATCATTGATTTCCTCTCTGGACCCATCATGATTTTATCTTTCGCTAAATCCAAGTGATTTTGATCTACTTTTTTATCACCATACCTTGCAGCAAACAAAGCTGCCTCATTAATTAGGTTTGCAAGATCAGCTCCAGAGAACCCAGGTGTACCGCGAGCTATAACAAGTACATCAACATCTTTTGAAAGTGGTATTTTTTTCATGTGCACTTTCAAGATTTGCTCTCTTCCTCGAAGGTCTGGTAAATCTACAACTACTTGCCTATCAAATCTTCCAGGTCTTAATAAAGCTGGATCTAAAACATCAGGTCTGTTTGTAGCAGCGACGACGATTACACCATCATTGCCATCAAAACCGTCCATTTCAACTAGCAACTGATTTAAAGTCTGTTCTCTTTCATCATGTCCACCTCCCATGCCAGCACCTCTGTGGCGACCAACAGCATCAATCTCATCGATAAATACAATGCAAGGGGAGTTTTTTTGAGCCTGATCAAACATATCCCTAACTCTTGAGGCGCCAACACCAACAAACATCTCTACGAAATCTGACCCAGATATTGAGAAAAAAGGGACTTTAGCCTCACCAGCAATTGCTCTTGCTAGAAGCGTTTTACCTGTACCTGGAGGCCCAACCATCAAAACACCTCTTGGAATTTTGCCTCCCAATTTTTGAAACTTTGTTGGATCTCTTAAGAAGTCAACAAGCTCCTGAACATCTTGCTTTGCTTCTTCACATCCAGCTACATCTTCAAATGTAGTAGAAACTTTTCCGCCTTCCATTAGTTTTGCTTTACTCTTTCCAAATGCCATTGGTCCACCTCTTCCTGACATACCTCCTTGCATTTGTCTCATGAAGAAAAAGAAAATTCCTAAAAGCAGTAAAATTGGAAATGCACCCACAAGCAACTGAGACCAAATTGATGGTTGCTCAACGCTTTCAAAAACAGTAATTACCCCGTGCTCTTCTATTGCATTATCAACTGATTCGTCTCTTTTATATATTGGATGACGGGTTTCAAATCTTGTCCCATCAAGACGTTCACCGAATATAGTCATTTGATCGCCTTTGTATATAACCTTTGCAATACGGTCAGATAGAACTTCCTGTTTAAATTGACTATATGAGATCATCTCTCTTTTTGATGAGGATGCATTTTCTACATTATTGAAGATAAATATAAGAGTAGAGCCAAGCAAAACCCAAACTAATGCATTTTTAAAAACTGAATTCATAATGGTCTATCTCCAAATAAATAAATTTCTCCTGATTGGCTCTTTGAGGCAGCAGGTTTATAAGTTTGAACTAAATGGAAGCATTTTTCCATTTCTGTTCTAAATTTTTTAAGTAAACTGTTTTGAAAGCTCTTAAGAATAATGGCTCCATCACTTTTATTTAAATAATTTTTAGCAATTTTAAGAGTCAAGATATTTAAATCAAATATTTTTTCTTCATCAACAGTCTTAATACCACTTAAATTTGGGGCTAAATCAGAAATAACAAGGTTAAACTTTGATTTTAAAGAATAAATTTCCTTTATATTATCAATATTAAAAACATCCTCTTGGAAAAATAGAACACCTTCAATTGGTTTAATGTTCAAAATATCAATTGCGTATATTTTTGAGGATGAATTCATTTCCCGAATTAACTCTGACCAACCTCCTGGTGCACATCCAATATCAAGCACCAAACTCTTATCTTTAAGAGCTTTTGTTTTTTTTAATATTTCTTCTAATTTGAAAACAGCTCGAGATCTAAAACCAAGTTTTTTTGCTTTAATTGCCCAGGAATCAGCATGCATAAAATTTAAATATGCTTAACTTTTTCTATCTCAAGATCAATGGTTCCAGATGGTGTAGAGATTGTCACTTCATCTCCTTCATTTTTTCCCATCAAGCCCTTTGCGATAGGTGTATCAATAGAAATAGATCCCAATTCAGGGTTAGATTCCAAATTACCTACAATTTTATAAGTTATATTCTTTTTATTTGTTATGTCATATATATCAATAGTTGCACCAAAAACAACTCTGCCAGTCTCGGGAATATCACTTACATCTATAACATGCGCATTTGCAAGCGCATACTCAATCTCTTTAATTTTAGCCTCTATAAAACCTTGTTGTTCTTTCGCAGCATGATATTCAGCGTTCTCTTTAAGATCTCCATGAGCTCGAGCTTCAGAGATAGCTTGAACAATTTCAGGCCTATCTTTTGCTTTTAATTCTCGTAATTGTTCGATCAGGTGCTCTTCACCAGCTTTAGTTAAAGGAACTCTATCCATAATTAAATTATAACAAATGAAAAGTTAATTTATTTCTTGAAGAGAGTTATAAATCCAGTCTTCTGATTTAGAACTCATAGCCTCTAGAATAGCAAAAGCACCAAAGATAGTGGTAACACAAAATAGTTTGTTTTGAAGTGCTGTTCTTCTAATTGAAGCTGAGTCTTCAATAGATTGCCTTCCTTCAGTAGTATTTATCAAAAGGTTAACTTTATTGTTAAGTAACTCATCAACAATATGAGGTCTACCTTCTGTAACTTTGTTAATAATTTTTGAATCATATCCAAGATTTTTAATTGCCGCAGCAGTTCCTTTAGTAGCAATTAATGAAAATCCATATTCAGTCAAAAGAGGTAATAAATTTGAAAGATATTTTTTATCAGATTCTTTTACGCTTATGAATGCCATACCAGTATCAGGGAAAATTTTATTTGCTGCTCTTTGAGCTTTTGCATATGCTTCTCCAAAACTTGAGCCGATGCCCATAACTTCACCAGTAGATTTCATTTCAGGGCCAAGAATAGGATCAACAGAAGGAAATTTATCAAATGGTAAAACAGCTTCTTTTACAAAAAAATAATCTTCTGGAAGTTTGTTAGAAAAATCTAACTCATTTAAGGTTTTTCCTATCATGGTTTTAGTTGCTAACTTAACTAGTGACTCCCCTAAACATTTCGAAATAAATGGAACCGTTCTGGAAGCTCTAGGATTTACTTCAATTATGAACACAGTTTCATTTTGAACTGCAAATTGAATGTTCATCAGTCCGATTACATTTAATTCAGCAGCTATGTCTTTTGCTTGTTTTTCAATTTCGTCAAGCACTTTTTTTGAGAGACTATACGGAGGCAAAGAGCATGCTGAGTCACCTGAGTGAATTCCTGCTTGCTCGATATGTTGCAGAATGCCTCCTATCTGAATTTCATTTCCATCTGAAATAACGTCTACATCTATTTCAATTGCATCTGTTAAATATCCATCCAATAAAATTGGTTTTTGATCTGAAACTTCAACAGCTTCTTGGAGATACTTTTCAAGCTCCTTTTTGTTATGAACTAATTCCATTGCGCGCCCTCCAAGCACATAAGAAGGTCTTACAACTAACGGAAATCCAATTTCTTCTGAAATTTCAATAGCCTCTTCAAGGTTTTTAACAGTGCTATTAGGGGGTTGCTTTAGATTTAGTAGATTGGCAAGAGATTGAAATCTTTCTCTATCTTCTGATCTATCGATTGCATCTACATTTGTGCCAAGAATTTTTACATTATTAGACAATAATACTTCAGAAAGTTTCAATGGAGTCTGTCCTCCAAATTGAATAATAACTCCCTCAGGATTTTCTAAATCAATTATATCAAGGACTTTTTCTTCAGTGATTGGCTCAAAATATAATCTATCAGAAGTATCATAATCAGTAGAGACGGTCTCAGGATTGCAATTTATCATTATTGATTCATAACCCTCATCTTGCAAAGCAAAAGATGCATGCACGCAACAATAATCGAATTCAATTCCTTGTCCAATTCTATTAGGCCCACTTCCTAAAACAATTACCTTTTTTTTATTTGAGGGACGAG
>CESD01097365.1_pt1 | contig 12276 bp, 8 predicted proteins | sample 531191 | NCBI WGS metagenome assembly CESD01 (sample SAMEA2622021, study PRJEB7988) | marine metagenome | biome: marine biome (ENVO:00000447); feature: deep chlorophyll maximum layer (ENVO:xxxxxxxx); material: "saline water (ENVO:00002010), including plankton (ENVO:xxxxxxxx)" | depth 188 m
TTATCTTTTTTTGGTGGATTTAGAGTATTAGCAGGAACATTTTCAGTAGGATAATCATGGCAAATTTAGCAACTAAAATAGAAATTTATTTAGGAAGAACACCAGACTTTAGTAAAGAAGTTCAAGTATTTTATGATAATGGTGTGTATAGTATTAATATGTGGAACTGCACAGATAAACCAGAACCAAAAGAAAGTGATTTATGTTCAGATGAAGAAGCAGATTATTTTGATGGTATGAGATATTTAAGACAAGAAAGAGATGAGAAAATAAAAGAAACAGATTGGTATGCACTTGCTGATGTTGGCATGACTAATGCAATGAAAGAATATAGACAAAAATTGAGAGATATTACTAATGGATTAAAAACATCTGATGATATTAATAATATAGAATGGCCAACAAAACCATAGGAGGTTAAAATGACATATACACACAAGATGGTTAATGGTGAGAAAGTTGTGTTAACCGATGCAGAAATAAAAGAACTTGAAGATAGAGATACCGAATGGGCAAAAGGTGCTTACGATAGAGCGATTGCAAATTTGAGAATGGAAAGAGATAATAAACTTTCACAATCAGATTGGATGGCCAATTCTGATGTAACTATGAGTTCTGATTGGAAAACTTATCGTCAAGCTTTAAGAGACTTACCCTCTGGATTAGATACAGAAGACAAGGTAAATAAAGTTACTTGGCCAACAGAACCATCATAAGATGGACTAAATAGTAAGAAGGAATAACAATGGCTGCAATTATTACAGAAAAATTTAGACAAACAAACGCTGCTCAGTTTGAGGAATCATTTTCTGAAACAAACGAAAACTATTATATGTTTGTAGGAAAATCAACTCCTTTTACTAGTGGAACTTCTGGTGGAAGTGATACTTCTCCACCAACTCCAGTAGATGATATCACATCAGAAAATTATAGATGGGACTCAATGTTAGGTGCAAATGCGATTGCATCTTCTGATGTATCAAGAGGCGTTCCTAGAAGAACATATACATCTGGTACTACTTACGATATGTACGAACATAATATCAGTGCAGCTAATCCTTCAAATCAAACTGGTGCAAGTAATCTTTTTGATTCTACATTTTTTTTCATAACTTCAGATTTTAGAGTTTATAAAGTTTTATATAACTTAAATTCTTCTGGAAATAAAATAGCACTATCAACAGAACCTACTTTTACTTCCCCAGTAAAACAATTTGTTGGTGGTTATTTTCTACAATATATGTACACATTGACAACCACTCAAGTAGATAAATTTTTAACAACAGACTTTATGGCAGTCGCAACAGACTCAACTGTATCATCTGGTGCAGTAACAACAAGCACAGACTCTGCACCTTTTAATGGTGCTCCGATTGATACTTTCTTGGTAACAAGTCAAGGTAGTGGTTATCCAGATGGAACTTACTATGTAAAAGTTGCTGGTGATGGAAGTGGTGCAATACTTAAAATTGTTGTGAGTTCAAATGTAATTACAAGATTTGGTGAAACTGGTGTATCATCAGTACAAGCTGGTGGTGCAAACTATACTTTTGCAACAGTAGACCTAGCAGGAACTAATGTTTATACAGATACTAGTGCATCATCTTTAATAAGTGGTTCTACTTTAACATCTTGGAACTCTGCAACTGCTGGAACTATTACTCCAATTATATCACCTCAAGTTGGACATGGACATGATGCAGTTGAAGAATTAGGTGGACACTTTGTAATTTTAAATACAAAGTTTGAACAAGAAGAAGGTAATGATATTACAGTTGCAAATGATTTCAGACAAGTTGGTATTATGAAAAACCCAACACAATTTAATAGTTCAACATTATTTTCTGCCTCAACTGCAAGAAATACATATGCGATTTATATTCCTTCACCAAGTGGAGATTTTGATGCAGATGAAAAAATAACTCAAGCAACTACTGGTGCAGTAGGTAGAGTTGTTGAATGGGATGCAACAAATAAAATTTTATATTATCAACAAGAAAGATTTACAAACTATGGTGTTAATGCTGCAAGTAATACAGTTTTATTTTCTGGTGCGAATGCAATAAATGGTGCAGACTCTAGTGCATCTGGTACACCATCATCAACTAGTTCTGAAACTGTTGATAGTATCGCATTTTCAAGTGGTTATGCGAATCCAGAAATGCACCCAGATAGTGGAGACATAATTTACATAGAAAATAGAAGACCTATTTCACGAGCATCTGACCAAACAGAGGATGTTAAAATCATAGTTGAGTTTTAAGAATGGCACAAAAAACAAATCTAAATGTATCACCATATTATGATGATTTTGATACAAGTAAAAATTTTCATAAAGTATTATACAGACCTGGCTTTGCAGTACAAGCTAGAGAATTAACTTCACAACAATCTATACTTCAAAATCAAGTTGAAGAAATGGGTAGAAACATCTTCAAAGAAGGTGCGATTATATCTGGTGGTGAAGTTGGAATGGATAAACAGTATTATGCTGTTAAAATTCAAGGTACTTTTAACACCACAGACATTACATCAAACATTTCCTCTTACAAAGACAAAATTGTAACTGGTGCAACATCTGGTGTAGCTGCAACAGTTGTAGGAACTGCAGCTGCAAGTGGTGATGACCCAATAACTTTATTTGTAAAATATTTAAATCCAGATTTAACTGGTGAACAATTTGTATTTACTGATGGAGAAAATTTATTTGCTGACGGTGCAATAGGTTCTTTTATTGCTGGTCAAGAATCATTAACTATTCAATCATCAGATGCAACTGCGATTGGTTCAGCAGTAACTGTTGCAGCTGGTACATATTTTGTTAGAGGTCATTTTGTAAATGTTTTAGAACAAACATTAGTATTAGACAAGTACAGTAATACACCATCATACAGAATTGGTTTTACAGTTACAGAAGATTTAGTAACTCCAGAAGAAGATGGTACATTATATGATAACGCAACTGGCACATCAAATGAAAATGCTGCTGGTGCTCATAGATTAAAAATTTCATTAACACTTGCAAAATTATCTTTAACAGATACTAACGATACAAATTTTGTTGAGATTATGAGAGTTAATCTTGGTAATGTTTTATCTGCATCTAGAAATACAGAATATGCAGTATTAGGTGAAACACTTGCAAGAAGAACTTATGATGAATCTGGACACTACATTGTTAGAGATTTTAAACCAGATGCTAGAGAAACTTTAGATGATGGTCTTAACAATGGTGTATTTACATCTGGAACTACAACTGATAGTGGAAATGCAGCTTCAGAAGATTTACTTACTTTACATCTGACGCCAGGTAAAGCATATGTTGCTGGTTATGAAATTGAAAAAAGTCATCCAACATTTATTGATATTAGAAAACCAAGAACAACTGAAACTGTTGATAGTGCAATCACACCAGTTGAAGTTGGTAATACAATCGTAGTTGAAAATGCATTTGGTTCTCCAGATTTAACTCCAGAAACGCCTGGTTCTATTGATGAACCATTTATGGAGGTTTCTCTTCACGATAACTTTACAATAGCAAAACCAACTGGTACAACTGGTGGGCCTGCAAGAGGAACAGAAACGGATAGTATTTTAACAGAAGATGGTGGAAAAATTGGTGTTGCAAGAGTTAGAAGTTTTGATACAGCTGCAAATAATTCCACAGTAACCGACTTTTTATCAAATAGTACAGATAATGATTCACAATTTAATCTTGGATTATTTGATATTAAAATGTTCACAGAGATTGATTTTAGTGGAGTTGTAACTTCATCTGAGTTTGTTGCTGGTGCAAAAATAACTGGTGCGAATTCTGGTGCAACTGGATTCGTTCACTCTGTTAGTTCAGATGCAGTTTATCTTACAAATGTTAACGGTATATTTTCAACTGGTGAGAAAACAAAATCTAGTGCATCAACTCAATCAGATGAATTAGTACACGAAAACGGAACAACAACAGATTTAACAATCAGTGCAGTAGAGTCATTTGATATCAGTCAAGTAAGACAAATCTTTATGAATGATGATGATTCAAATCAAGCAAACTTTAGTGCTGATTGTGTTATGCAAAGTAGATTTGCTCTTACTGGTACAGTATCACTAACAAGAAATACAAATACACTTATTGGACAAAACACTTTATTTAATACTGAATTAAGAGCTGGTGATGTTTTAGAAGTTCCAACTGGTGCTAATAGTGCAACAGAAAAAATTGTTATTGAAAGTGTAACAGATAATACTACTGCAACTTACTTTTGTATTCAAGGTGGTGCAGTTGTAAATACATCTAATACTACTCGCTCAACTGGCACTGCAACATTTACTGCAACTGGTGCTTTTACTGCAACTTCTGGTACAGTATTAAGTGGTTCTGGAAGTAGAACTGTTGTATTTAAAGACCACGCAATAAACGGATATAATGGTAAAGCAACTATTACATATGCATCAAATAATACAGTCACATACTCAGTAAATTCTGGTATAACAACTCCAGATACTGCTGGTACTGGTAATTCAGATATAGTTTTAATCTCTTCTACCGTAACAAGTGTTGGTGCAGTTAGAACAAGAACAAAAATTAATGATGTAAATAAAAATATTCTTTTAAGAAAAACAGTAAAAAAATATGCAAAATCAATGTTAACTGTTGACAACAATGGTGTATCACAAACTTCATATACATTTAAAAAACAATTTATCATTACATCAAATGCATCTGGACAGATAGTAATAACTGCTGGAACTAATGAAACATTCAATGCATTATCTAATACAAATTATGCGATTACTGTTTTAGATGATGGTTCTGGTGGTTGTAATGATGGTGATATCATTGATATTGATGATATGACATCATCTGTGTTAGCTGGTGATTCTAAAACTGCAACATTTACAGATACAACTGTTTTCGGAACATCTTCAGATTGTGTAGTTAAAGTCACTGCAACAATTACTAAAACTTCTGCACAACAAAAAAACAAAATAAACAATCCTGCTCACTTAGTTATTGTAGACAATAACGGAGTTGGTGGTGGTGTACAATATGGTACATCTGCACATCACAAAGAGATTTCTTTAGGTAGAACTGATGTATATAAAATAAGAGCAATATACGAATCTGCAAACTCATCTACTGACCCAATAGTTCCTCAATTTACTGGAACGGTTGCAAGTGGAACATTTACTAAAGGTGAAAGAATAAAAGGTACAACTAGTGGTGCGATAGGTTCTCTTATTAATACAGGCCCGACTACTTTCTTTTATGTTTTATTATCTACTACAAACTTTTCTGATGGTGAAACATTTACTGGTTTAACAAGTGGTGCAACTGGTACAACAACCACTGTAACTGCTGGTGATGCAGTTGTTACAAATAATTATGTTCTAGATGATGGTATGAGAGATTCATACTATGATATTTCTAGAATAATTAGAAAAACAAATGTTGATGTTCCTATTGGTAAATTATTAATTGTATGTGACCACTTTACTCACGGTACTGGTGATTTCTTCAATGTAGATTCGTATTCAAATATAGATTACAAAGAGATACCGACATACCTTGCAACAAGAGTAGATACAGAACAAAGACAACCTAGAGGTAGATTCTTATTACACGACTCAATAGATTTTAGACCTACTGTTGCAAATGATGATACAATATCTACTGTAACAACATCATCACAAAGTTTATCTACTGAAAGAGTAAATGATTTTACATTTAATTTTGCACAAAGAAACTTTTCTGCATCTGGTTCAATAGTTTCAAATATTCCACAAGATAATTCTAATTTTCAATATGATTTAGATTTTTATGTAGGTAGAACAGATAGTGTATTCTTAACAAAGGATATGGAATTTGTAGTCAAAGAAGGTTTAGATGTTGAAACAGAAATAACAGAACCTCCTAAACCTCTTGCAGAAAATGAAGCTATGAAAATAGTTGATGTGTTGATGCAACCTTATGTTAAAGAACCAGAACAAGATATATTTTTAAGAATTCAAAAAAATAATAGATTTACGATGAGAGATATTGGTCGTTTAGAAAATAGAATAGAACGACTAGAAGATTACACAACTCTTAACTTATTAGAAGCAGAAACAGAAAACTTCCAAGTATTAGATGCAAATGGATTTGATAGATTTAAATCTGGTTTTGTTGTTGATAACTTTACTGGACATAAAACTGGTGATGTATCTCATCAAGATTATAGTTGTTCAATAGATTATGAAAACAGAACATTAAGACCAAAATACTCTATGAAGAATGTGGGACTTATTGAACAAAATACAGATACTACTGCAAGAACAAATGACGGTTATTCTAAAATTGGTGACCAATGTATGTTACCATTTACCTCTGTTTCAACTGTTGAAAATAAATTTGCAACTAGAGTAGAAAGTGCCCAAGCTGCATTTTTCTTTACTTGGGTCGGTGTATTAGAATTAGACCCATCTGGTGATGAGTGGTTTGAAGTAAATAAACTTCCACAGATTGTAATTAATTTAGAAGGTAACTTTGACCAAATATTACAAGCTGCTGGTGGAGAAGATGCATTAGGTACTATTTGGAATGCTTGGGAAACTATTTCATCTGGTGTTATCGGAACAACTAACTCTGGTTGGGGACGAGGTGGTCTTTGGGAATTAGTTTTAACAGACCAAGTTAGAACTGGTACAAGAACTTTTGTAACTGAAGTTAATGACCATAAACCTATCGGTAATGAATTAATTAGACAAGATGTAGTTCCATTTATTCGTTCTAGAAATGTAACATTTAGAGCATCTAAAATGAAACCTAAAACAAGAGTTTATCCTTTCTTTGATAGACAATTTATTGGAACTTTCTGTACTCCAGACGGCGGTAAGCCTGGTGGTACATTAACAACTATCACTTTACCAGAAACTCCAAACTGGACTGCCGTAGGTAAAATTAGATTTGGTTATGATAACACAGACCAAGCAAATGATTATGTTGCAAAGATTATGAGTTCTGATTCTGAGTATGGATTTAACACAACTGGTCAATTTTCATTACATACCACAATTAATATTGCAAGAGGTAGTAATGCATTTTATAGTTATGATTTTACAACTGCAGCTGAGGGTGTAGTTGGCCCAAATATTCAAGGTGAAAAGTTTTGGAGAATCCAAATTGAAAGAGCAGTAGACCCTATTCATACTTGTGCTGGACACAGATTATATGGTGTAGAATTCTTTAATGCAGATACAACAACTAATATTGATTTAACACAATTCTGTTCTGTTGTACAATTCCAAAACTTAACAAATCCAAGTGCGAGTATAGATGGTGTAGTTCCTCCAGTTGGTGCAGTAACGCCTGGTAATATTGGTGTTGCAGAAGAAATGAGAGATTCTGTTCTTCAGATTACATACAACTTATTTACTGGAACAAGAACACAAACTCCAGAAAGTGGAACTGTTCAGAAACTATTACCACCTGGCGAAGATGGAACTGTATTTATCACAGGCCCAACTGGTTCTATAAGTGGTGTCTTTAGTATACCAGACCCTAACGCACCAGGCAATCCATCATTTAAAACTGGTGAAAGACAATTCAGATTGACTTCATCTAGAATAAACGAAGCAGATGATGTTAATTTAGAGGGTGTTGAAACATATGCAGAGGGTATCTATACTGCAAGAGGTTTCTTAAACACTATTGAAGAAACTGTTACAAGAACAAGAAACGGACAGTTATTCCAAGAAGAAGTTTTTGAAGCAAGACAATTCCAACACAGAGGTAGAACTTTAATACAGCCATGGGATCCGCTTGCACAGTCATTCATTGTTGATAGTGTTGGTGGTGAATTCATTACAAAAGTAGATTTATATTTTCAAGAAAAAGATGAAAGAGTTCCAGTAACCATTCAAATTAGAGAAATGAGAGATGGTTATCCAACTGAAAAACTATTACCACTTGCATCTAAAACACTAGAATCTTCTGAAATATTATTATCAGATGATGCAACTGTAGCTACAACATTTGAATTTGAATCACCAATTTATGTTGCAGACCATAGTGAATATGCATTAGTTATCAAAACAGACTCTAGAGATTATAAGTTATGGATTTCTAAATTAGGTGATGCAGATATTGATAGTGGAACGATTGTAAATGACCAACCATATCTGGGTGTGTTATTTAAATCTCAAAACAACAGAACTTGGAACGCATATCAAGACGAAGATGTTAAGTTTACAATTTATCGTGCAAAATTTGATACAAGTAAAACATCAAATCTAGTATTAACAAACGCACCAACAGAAAATAGAACATTAAAAGAAAATTCATTAGAATCATTAGCAAGTTCTGGTGTTGTAAAAGTTACACATAGAAATCACCATATGTATGCAACAACAAACAATGTTACTATAAGTGGTGTATCTTCTGGAGTTAACACAACTCTTAACGGTGCTTTTGGTGCTTCAGATACTTCACTTACATTAACTAGTAATACTGGGTTTCCAGGCAGTGGTTCGGTAAGATTAAAAATTACAGTTCCAAGAGATTCAACTACTGGTGCAATAAGAGAAGATGAAATCTTTAGTGGTACTATTTCTGGTTCTTCTGTAACCAGTATAACAAGACCTACTGGTGCGATTGCACATACTTCTGGTGCTGCTATTGAACTATATGAAATAGATGGAATACCATTAGACCAGATTAATAGAACTCACACAGCAGTTGGAAATGTAGGAATTGATTCGTATACAATTACAACTGCAAATTCACTTGCAACTCAAACTGCAACTGCAACAACAGCTGCAACTGCAACTGCTGGTATTAAATTTGGTGGTACTACAACTATTGCAACTGAAAACGCAATGATGGATGTTATGAAACCACTTGTAAGTAATGTTGAATATCCTAATACAAAAATTACTGCAAACATCAGAACCACAACTGCAACATCTGTTGACGGTACACAAACATCATTTAATTTACAAGCAACCAGTGCATCTAGACCAATAGTATTAGGTAGAAACTATTATTACGATGTACCAAGAATGGTAACATCAACCATTAACGAAACAAATGAATTAAATTCATCTAAATCTTTTTTCTTAACTTTGACTATGACTTCGGAGTTTGATAACTTAACACCAGTTATTGATTTAGATAGAGCTTCTATTGCAGCTATAACTCATAGAATTAATAATATTCAAAGTTCATCAGATGTCTATCCGACTTCATTATTTGTTCCAGCAACTGAACCAGAAGGTGATAGTTTAGAAGCAATATATTTAACACGACAAGTTCAGATGAAAAGTGCAGCTAATCAGATTAATGTTAAATTTGATGCAGTTAGACCAGCAACATCTACTATTGATGTAATGTTTAAAACATTAAGAACAGATGACTCATCAGACTTTAATGATGTCGGTTATACTTTCTTTAATACAAACGGACAACCAGATGTTACTACTAACTCATCTACTACAAGAGATGACTTCATAGAACACGAATACTCTGCGAAAGACCTTGCAGACTTTAATGCGTTCCAAATCAAAATAAGAATGAGAGGAACAGATTCTACTAACCCACCAATCATAAAAAGATTAAGGGTTGTTGCAACTGGATAAATTATGTCAGAATTAAAAGTAAAAGATAAAGACCATTTAGTAAGAGATACTTACTCTGGTGCAATATTAAATACAGATGAAAGTGCATTTAATAAAAGTAGAAAAATTAGAATGGAAGCACAAAGACAAAGAGATGAATTAAGAAATGCAGTTCGTGAGATAAATACTATTAAGTCGGAAATGCACGAAATGAAAAGTATGATGAAACAAATATTAGAGAAGAGTAATGGCTGATAGAAGTGTACTAGCATCAAATTCGTTTGAAACTTTCAGAACAACATTCAACTCAACTGCGAGTGATGTTGGTGATATCGCAAATCTACTAGCTGCAACTGGTACTATTGCATCTTCAACAGATATAGTAGAAGCAATAGTAGCACTAAATGCTGTTGCTTTTGATGCAACTGCAAATATTTCTTTTAGTGGTAATAATACATTTTCTGGTAGTAGCACTTTTGCTGGTGTGACATTAAGTTCTGGTGCATTAACTTTTGCAGACGGAACTTCACAGTCAACAGCTGCAACAACACAAGGTTTTGCGATTGCAGTAGCGGTTGCACTTGGATAAATAATAGAGAGAAACACAAATGGCAAATAATTTTAAAAATTCATTCGTAAGTGTAAGTTCTGCTGGAGAATATTATCAGTCTAATGCAACTGACTCTTTAACAGGCCCACAAACAGTTTATACTGCAAACAATGGTTCTGGAGTAAATTCAATTCTTATTGAATTAGATGCAGCTAATACTGGTGCTTCTGCAATAACAGCAACTGCATATCTTCAAGACACTAGTGCAACATTAGGAACAATAACAAGTATTGCATCATCAAGTGATACTGCAACGGTAACTTGTGCTGGTGCTCACGGATTACAAACTGGTATGTATGTAAATGTAACTGGTTCTACAACAAACTATGTTAATGGAATATATAAGATTACAAGAACTGGTGCAAACACATTTACATATACACAAAACTCAAGTGCATCAGATGGAAGTGCAGCGGGTACGATAGTAATCTACAAAGCATTTCATATTGTAAAAGATGCACCTATTCCACCACAATCAACTCTTAAAATTGTGTCTGGACAAAAGGTTGTTTTAAATAGTAACGATAAAGTATTAGTATATGGAAGTGCAGCTACATTAGATGTTGTTGCATCAATACTTGAAGATGTAACTTAATGGAGTTTGTAAATGGCATATATAGGTAAACCATTTCTAAATGTTCCAGTCAATTCATTTGCAAAAGAAGATTTCGTAGGTTCTGATACTGGTACAAATAATAGTATTGCAAATTCACTTGTTCTTTCAAGAGAGATTCCTGGCTTAAATGCATCAAATGTAGAAGTCTTTGTAAACAATATTAGACAAGAACCAGATGTTGCATACTTTATAAAAGATGATGCAAATGGTCTTCCTAATATTTTAGAGTTTTCAGAAGCACTAGCATCAAGTGATGAAATCTATATTATTCATAAAGGTTTAGGGCCAGGTACAGAAAAATCTGCAATCGCAGTTGGTTCAATTACTGCATCTCTTTTAGATGATACTTTAAAAACATTTACATTAGATACATTTACTGGTGATGGTTCTACGGTTGCATTTGTAACTTCTTCTACTATTTCAGCTGCAAGTGCATTATTAGTAACGATTGACGGTATTGTTCAAAAACCTTCATCAAATTATTCTACATCTGGTGCAACTGTTACATTTACATCTGCTCCATCTGCATCAGCAGAAATAGAAGTTAGAGATTTAGGAATCAAAACATCAGTAAGAAGAGGAACTGGTTTTAATTTAGATACACTCACAGTAAGTGGTGGTTCAACAACCACTATGACATTATCACACGAAGTTCTAGTAAATGATGTATTTATTTTTATCAATGGAGTTTGTCAAATTCCAACATCTGCTTATTCTATAAGTGGAACAACCGTAACCTTTGCATCTGCATTATCAGACGGTGATGTTGTAGTTGCAAGATACCAGAGATAAAAATGCCATTAACAACTATTAAATCATCAAACATAAAAGACTCAGAAATAAAAGATGCAGATATTAGTCCAACTGCTGGTATTACAGAATCAAAAATTGCTGGATTAGATGCAAATCAAATTAGTGCAAACGCATTTAACATAGGTGTGTTAGGTTTTAAGATGGCAGTAAGTGATGGACTTACTATTTTCAATTTAGTAGATGGTGTCGTAGATGAGTTTCACGATGAGTCTGGTGTAGATACTGCCGAAAATAGTAATGCAGCTTATGATGCAACTTCTGATTTCTATGCAAATCAAACTTTAAATCAACCTTTACCAGCTCCACAAATAGGAAGAACATCTATAACAACTACTGGTTCTGGAACATATTCTGTTGAACCAACAACATCATCAGTTGATGTTTTAATTGTTGGAGGAGGTGGTTCTGGTGGTGCTGGTGGATATAATAATACTGCTGGTGGAGGTGGTGGTGCTGGTGGTTTAATATTTTATGAAGATTATCCAGTAACTGGTGGTAGTAGTATTCCAGTATCAGTAGGTGCTGGTGGTAGAAGTGCTGGAGGGGGTGGCCCAAGTGGGACAGGGTCAAGTGGTTATGAACCTTTCCAACCACAAAGATTCACTTACAGTTTTCCAGTGATGCCAAGTGCTACTGTTCAACAATTATA